>ERZ809074.12-NODE-12-length-262211-cov-300.356120_pt1 | contig 262211 bp, 238 predicted proteins | sample MGYA00520795_ERZ809074 | MGnify/ENA primary metagenome ERZ809074 (study PRJEB31570, sample SAMEA3212989) | Homo sapiens | biome: human-gut; feature: human gut; material: fecal | place: Sweden | collected 2011 ... | reverse complement strand
CATAAACTGCACCTTCAGATGTCAGATTATGTCCAACATTTGGGGTGCAGTTCAGTCAAGCGTCGCATCAGGCATTTTGGCTCAAAAGTATCAAGCCAGTGCTTTAGTTATCTTCTCGTACAGATCGCCAGAGAGATTTTCCAGCCCTTTCAACTGCTCCAGCGCCGCGCGCATTTTCTCCTGACGTTTAGCATCGTAACGTTTCAGGCGAATCAGCGGCTCAATCAGGCGTGAAGCCACCTGCGGGTTACGGCTGTTGAGGTCGGTAAGCATTTCCACCAGGAACTGGTAACCGCTGCCATCTTCGGCATGGAACGCTGCCGGGTTGCTGCCCGCAAACGCACCAATCAACGAACGAATACGGTTCGGGTTGCTCATGGTAAATGAGCGATGCTGCAACAGGCCACGCACCGTCTCCAGCACATTCGCCGCCGGGCTGGTGGCTTGCAGGATAAACCATTTATCCATCACCAGACCATCCTGATGCCACTTGTCGTCGTACTCCTGCATCAGCGCGTCACGGCAAGGCAGCTGTGCAGCAACCGCTGCAGAAAGCGCTGCCAGCGCATCGGTCATATTGTTTGCTTCATGGTATTGCTTGCTCACCAGCACGTCAGCCAGATGCGTTTCACCAAAAGCAAGGAAGCGCAGGCAGGCATTACGCAGAGTGCGTTTTGCAATATCTTCATGCTCAACACGGTACTCGCTCTGGTAATTCGCGTTGTAAATAGCCAGTAGCTCATCCGCCAGTTCAGTCGCCAGAGTACGAGTGAGTGCTTCGCGTACTTCAGCAATAGCAATCGGGTCGATGATATCGAACAGTTCTGCCATTTCATTGACGGAAGGCAGCGTCAGGATTTCTGCCGCCAGTGCCGGATCAATCTTCTCATCAAGCAGTACCGCGCGGAAAGCATCAGCCACATGCACCGGCAGAGACAGCGGCTGACCTTGCTGATGACGCGCGACGTTCAGCTTGATGTAGGTTGCCAGCAGGCTTTGCGCCGCATCCCAGCGGGAGAAATCATTACGCGCATGACGCATCAGGAAGGTCAGTTGCTGATCGCTCCACTTATATTCCAGTTTCACTGGCGCAGAGAATTCGCACAGCAGCGCAGGCACCGGCTGAAAGTAGACATTATCAAAGACAAAGGTCTGTTCCGCCTGGGTGACGTTCAGCACCGAATTCACCGGATGACCGCCTTTTTGCAACGGGATCACTTTGCCTTCGTTGTCATACAGTTCGATGGCAAACGGAATATGCAGCGGCTGTTTTTCTGCCTGATCCGGCGTAGCAGGCGTACGCTGGCTGATGGTCAGGGTGTACTGCTCAGTTTCCGGATTATAGTCGTCTTTGACGGTCACAACCGGCGTACCGGACTGGCTGTACCAACGGCGGAAATGAGAGAGATCGACATTCGACGCATCTTCCATCGCCTGCACAAAGTCGTCGCAGGTTGCCGCGCTGCCATCATGGCGCTCGAAATAGAGCTGCATCCCTTTCTGGAAGTTTTCTTCGCCCAGCAGGGTGTGGATCATGCGAATCACTTCCGCGCCCTTCTCGTAAACGGTCAGGGTGTAGAAGTTGTTCATCTCAATGACCATATCCGGGCGGATCGGGTGCGCCATCGGGCTGGCGTCTTCCGCAAACTGCAATCCGCGCATGGTGCGCACGTTGTTGATACGGTTTACCGCGCGGGAACCAAGGTCAGAGCTGAATTCCTGATCGCGGAACACGGTTAAACCTTCTTTCAGGCTGAGCTGGAACCAGTCGCGGCAGGTCACTCGGTTACCGGTCCAGTTATGGAAATATTCATGGCCGATAACACGCTCAATATCGAGGTAATCTTTATCGGTGGCGGTGTCGGTACGGGCCAGCACATATTTGGAGTTAAAGATATTCAGACCTTTATTCTCCATTGCGCCCATATTGAAGAAATCCACCGCGACGATCATATAGATGTCGAGGTCATACTCCAGGCCGAAGCGTTCTTCATCCCATTTCATGGAGTTTTTCAGCGAGGTCATCGCCCACGGCGCGCGGTCGAGGTTGCCGCGATCGACGTACAGCTCCAGCGCCACTTCGCGACCAGAACGCGTGGTGAAGGTGTCGCGCAGCACGTCGAAGTCGCCTGCAACCAGCGCAAACAGGTAGCACGGTTTCGGGAACGGGTCCTGCCACTGTACCCAGTGACGTCCGTTTTCCAGTTCGCCTTGCGCAACGCGGTTACCGTTGGAAAGCAGGAAGGGATATTTGGTTTTATCGGCAATAATTTTGGTGGTAAAACGCGCCAGTACGTCCGGGCGGTCAAGATAATACGTAATATGGCGGAAACCTTCGGCTTCACACTGAGTGCAAAGCGCATCGCCTGACTGATAAAGCCCTTCCAGCGCGGTATTCGTCGCCGGGCTAATTTCATTAACGATCTTAAGCGTAAAACGCTCCGGCAAATTACTGATGACCAGTGCGCCCTCTTCTTCTTTCCAGGCGGTCCACGGCTCATCATTAATATGAACAGAAACCAGTTTAAGATCTTCGCCATCAAGACGAAGCGGAGCATCTGATGCACCATGACGGACAGCCTGGCTGACCGCGGTAACGACCGTCTTTTGCGCGTCCAGGTCAAAGGTCAAGTCAATATCAGTAATCTGGTAATCCGGCGCACGATAATCGTGACGGTATTTGGCTTGTGGCTGTTGAGTCATAAATAACCTTTAGCATCTTTGATAGAGTCTGGTGTTCAGTCTATTCCTGTTGCGTAAATCGCGCTATGCAGAATCTTCATCTTTTCAGGTACAAACGCCTTTATTGCTACATTTTTATAACATACACCGCGTAATGCCATCGACCAGAAAGGTGGCATATGGTGTGATCGGGGTTCAATAAATTGCGAAACAAGGTATACTCCAGCAGTTCCTGAAGATGTTTATTGTACTAAACGCTCCTGTACGAGGACGCTACTGCGCACCTATGACACAATTCGCTTCTCCTGTTCTGCACTCGTTGCTGGATACAGATGCTTATAAGTTGCATATGCAGCAAGCCGTGTTTCATCACTATTACGATGTGCATGTCGCGGCGGAGTTTCGTTGCCGAGGTGACGATCTGCTGGGTATTTATGCCGATGCTATTCGTGAACAGGTTCAGGCGATGCAGCACCTGCGCCTGCAGGATGATGAATATCAATGGCTCTCAGCCCTGCCTTTCTTTAAGGCCGACTATCTTAACTGGCTACGCGAGTTCCGCTTTAACCCGGAACAAGTCACCGTGTCCAACGATAATGGCAAGCTGGATATTCGTTTAAGCGGCCCGTGGCGTGAAGTCATCCTCTGGGAAGTTCCTTTGCTGGCGGTTATCAGTGAAATGGTACATCGCTATCGCTCACCGCAGGCCGACGTTGCGCAAGCCCTCGACACGCTGGAAAGCAAATTAGCCGATTTCTCGGCATTAACCGCCGGTCTTGATATGTCGCGCTTCCATCTGATGGATTTTGGCACCCGCCGACGTTTTTCTCGTGAAGTACAAGAAACCATCGTGAAACGTCTGCAACAGGAATCCTGGTTCGTGGGCACCAGCAACTACGATCTGGCGCGTCGGCTTTCCCTCACGCCAATGGGAACACAAGCACACGAATGGTTCCAGGCGCATCAGCAAATCAGTCCGGATCTTGCCAACAGCCAGCGAGCTGCACTTGCTGCCTGGCTGGAAGAATATCCCGACCAACTTGGCATTGCATTAACCGACTGCATCACTATGGATGCTTTCCTGCGTGATTTCGGTGTCGAGTTCGCCAGTCGCTATCAGGGCCTGCGTCATGACTCCGGCGACCCGGTTGAATGGGGTGAAAAAGCCATTGCACATTATGAGAAGCTGGGAATTGATCCACAGAGTAAAACGCTGGTTTTCTCTGACAATCTGGATTTACGCAAAGCGGTTGAGCTATACCGCCACTTCTCTTCCCGCGTGCAATTAAGTTTTGGTATTGGGACTCGCCTGACCTGCGATATCCCCCAGGTAAAACCCCTGAATATTGTCATTAAGTTGGTAGAGTGTAACGGTAAACCGGTGGCGAAACTTTCTGACAGCCCTGGCAAAACTATCTGCCACGATAAAGCGTTTGTTCGGGCGCTGCGCAAAGCGTTCGACCTTCCGCATATTAAAAAAGCCAGTTAATATCATCAGGGAGCTAATCGGCTCCCTTTTTTTACCTTTAATTCCGAAATCTTTCGCTGCATTTGCGAATTCTGCTTGTCTGATTGCAGATGCCAGGTAACATAGGTATCCCCCCATTTACGGGTGGACAAGTGTTTATTTTTTCCGACTATTAACAGAGAGAATATTATGAGCGTTGTGCCTGTAGCCGACGTACTCCAGGGCCGCGTAGCCGTTGACAGCGAAGTCACCGTGCGCGGATGGGTACGTACCCGCCGAGATTCAAAAGCTGGCATCTCCTTCCTCGCCGTTTATGACGGTTCCTGCTTTGATCCTGTACAGGCTGTCATCAATAATTCTCTGCCCAATTACAATGAAGACGTCCTGCGTCTGACCACCGGTTGCTCGGTCATTGTGACGGGTAAAGTCGTGGCATCGCCGGGCCAGGGGCAACAATTTGAAATTCAGGCCAGCAAGGTTGAAGTTGCTGGTTGGGTTGAAGATCCAGACACTTACCCGATGGCGGCAAAACGCCACAGCATTGAGTATCTGCGTGAAGTCGCTCACCTGCGTCCGCGCACAAACCTGATTGGTGCCGTCGCGCGCGTTCGCCATACGCTGGCGCAGGCGCTGCATCGCTTCTTTAACGAGCAGGGATTCTTCTGGGTTTCAACGCCACTGATTACTGCGTCTGATACCGAAGGGGCTGGCGAAATGTTCCGCGTTTCTACGCTGGATCTGGAAAACCTGCCGCGTAACGATCAGGGCAAAGTGGATTTCGACAAAGACTTCTTTGGTAAAGAGTCTTTCCTGACCGTATCTGGCCAGTTGAACGGCGAAACCTACGCTTGCGCATTGTCCAAAATTTATACCTTCGGCCCGACTTTCCGTGCTGAAAACTCCAACACCAGCCGTCACCTGGCGGAATTCTGGATGCTGGAGCCGGAAGTGGCGTTTGCTAACCTGAACGATATCGCGGGTCTGGCTGAAGCCATGCTGAAATATGTCTTCAAAGCGGTTCTCGAAGAACGCGCTGACGACATGAAATTCTTCGCTGAACGCGTAGATAAAGATGCCGTTTCACGTCTGGAACGCTTCATTGAAGCCGATTTTGCGCAGGTGGATTACACCGACGCAGTGACTATTCTCGAAAACTGCGGCAGGAAGTTTGAAAACCCAGTTTACTGGGGCGTTGATCTCTCTTCTGAGCATGAGCGTTATCTGGCGGAAGAACACTTTAAAGCACCGGTAGTGGTTAAAAACTATCCGAAAGATATTAAAGCGTTCTATATGCGCCTTAACGAAGACGGTAAAACCGTTGCGGCTATGGACGTTCTGGCTCCGGGCATCGGTGAGATCATTGGTGGCTCCCAGCGTGAAGAACGTCTGGACGTGCTGGACGAGCGTATGCTGGAAATGGGCCTGAATAAAGAAGATTACTGGTGGTATCGCGATCTGCGTCGCTACGGTACTGTTCCGCATTCCGGTTTCGGTCTTGGTTTTGAACGCCTGATTGCTTACGTAACTGGTGTGCAAAACGTGCGTGATGTGATTCCGTTCCCACGTACTCCGCGTAACGCCAGCTTCTAATTTAGCGTCTTCAAGAGCCAGCACCCGCTGGCTCTTTTTTTATCCTTTCTGTCAAGTTATCTGTTTGTTAAGTCAAGCAATCTATTTGCAACCCCGCCATAACGATCATCCTGTTACGGAATATTACATTGCAACATTTACGCACAAAAAATAACCCGCATTCTTATTGCGGATTAGTTTTTTCTTAGCTGATAGCACAATTTTCATACTATTTTTTGGCATTCTGGATGTCTGAAAGAGGATTTTGTGCCAGGTCGATAAAGTTTCCATCAGAAACAAAATTTCCGTTTAGTTAATTTAAATATAAGGAAATCATATAAATAGATAAAAATTGCTGTAAATATCATCACGCCTCTATGGAAATATGACGGTGTTCACAAAGTTCCTTAATTTTTACTTTTAGTTACATATTTTTTCTTTTTGAAACCAAATCTTTATCTTTGTAGCACTTTCACGGTAGCGAAACGTTAGTTTGAATGGAAAGATGCCTGCAGACACATAAAGACACCAAACTCTCATCAATAGTTCCGTAAATTTTTATTGACAGAACTTATTGACGGCAGTGGCAGGTGTCATAAAAAAAACCATGAGGGTAATAAATAATGATGAAGCGCAATATTCTGGCAGTGATCGTCCCTGCTCTGTTAGTAGCAGGTACTGCAAACGCTGCAGAAATCTATAACAAAGATGGCAACAAAGTAGATCTGTACGGTAAAGCTGTCGGTCTGCATTATTTCTCCAAGGGTAACGGTGAAAACAGTTACGGTGGCAATGGCGACATGACCTATGCCCGTCTTGGTTTTAAAGGGGAAACTCAAATCAATTCCGATCTGACCGGTTATGGTCAGTGGGAATATAACTTCCAGGGTAACAACTCTGAAGGCGCTGACGCTCAAACTGGTAACAAAACGCGTCTGGCATTCGCGGGTCTTAAATACGCTGACGTTGGTTCTTTCGATTACGGCCGTAACTACGGTGTGGTTTATGACGCACTGGGTTACACCGATATGCTGCCAGAATTTGGTGGTGATACTGCATACAGCGATGACTTCTTCGTTGGTCGTGTTGGCGGCGTTGCTACCTATCGTAACTCCAACTTCTTTGGTCTGGTTGATGGCCTGAACTTCGCTGTTCAGTACCTGGGTAAAAACGAGCGTGACACTGCACGCCGCTCTAACGGCGACGGTGTTGGCGGTTCTATCAGCTACGAATACGAAGGCTTTGGTATCGTTGGTGCTTATGGCGCCGCTGACCGTACCAACCTGCAAGAAGCTCAACCTCTTGGCAACGGTAAAAAAGCTGAACAGTGGGCTACTGGTCTGAAGTATGACGCGAACAACATCTACCTGGCAGCGAACTACGGTGAAACCCGTAACGCTACGCCGATCACTAATAAATTTACAAACATCAGCGGCTTCGCCAACAAAACGCAAGACGTTCTGTTAGTTGCGCAATACCAGTTCGATTTCGGTCTGCGTCCGTCCATCGCTTACACCAAATCTAAAGCGAAAGACGTAGAAGGTATCGGTGATGTTGATCTGGTGAACTACTTTGAAGTGGGCGCAACCTACTACTTCAACAAAAACATGTCCACCTATGTTGACTACATCATCAACCAGATCGATTCTGACAACAAACTGGGCGTAGGTTCTGACGACACCGTAGCTGTGGGTATCGTTTACCAGTTCTAATAGCACACCTCTTTGTTAAATGCCGAAAAAACAGGACTTTGGTCCTGTTTTTTTTATGCCTTCCAGAGCAATCTCACGTCTTGCAAAAACAGCCTGCGTTTTCATCAGTAATAGTTGGAATTTTGTAAATCTCCCGTTACCCTGATAGCGGACTTCCCTTCTGTAACCATAATGGAACCTCGTCATGTTTGAGAACATTACCGCCGCTCCTGCCGACCCGATTCTGGGCCTGGCCGATCTGTTTCGTGCCGATGAACGTCCCGGCAAAATTAACCTCGGGATTGGTGTCTATAAAGATGAGACGGGCAAAACCCCGGTACTGACCAGCGTGAAAAAAGCTGAACAGTATCTGCTCGAAAATGAAACCACCAAAAATTACCTCGGCATTGACGGCATCCCTGAATTTGGTCGCTGCACTCAGGAACTGCTGTTTGGTAAAGGTAGCGCCCTGATCAATGACAAACGTGCTCGCACGGCACAGACTCCGGGTGGCACTGGCGCACTACGCGTGGCTGCCGATTTCCTGGCAAAAAATACCAGCGTTAAGCGTGTGTGGGTGAGCAACCCAAGCTGGCCGAACCATAAGAGCGTCTTTAACTCTGCAGGTCTGGAAGTTCGTGAATACGCTTATTATGATGCGGAAAATCACACCCTTGACTTCGATGCACTGATTAACAGCCTGAACGAAGCTCAGGCTGGCGACGTAGTGCTGTTCCATGGCTGCTGCCATAACCCAACCGGTATCGACCCTACGCTGGAACAATGGCAGACACTGGCACAACTTTCCGTTGAGAAAGGCTGGTTACCGCTGTTTGACTTCGCTTACCAGGGGTTTGCCCGTGGTCTGGAAGAAGATGCTGAAGGACTGCGCGCTTTCGCGGCTATGCATAAAGAGCTGATTGTTGCCAGTTCCTACTCTAAAAACTTTGGCCTGTACAACGAGCGTGTTGGCGCTTGTACTCTGGTTGCTGCTGACAGTGAAACCGTTGATCGCGCATTCAGCCAAATGAAAGCGGCGATTCGCGCTAACTACTCTAACCCACCAGCACACGGCGCTTCTGTTGTTGCCACCATCCTGAGCAACGATGCGTTACGTGCGATTTGGGAACAAGAGCTGACTGATATGCGCCAGCGTATTCAGCGTATGCGTCAGTTGTTCGTCAATACGCTGCAGGAAAAAGGCGCAAACCGCGACTTCAGCTTTATCATCAAACAGAACGGCATGTTCTCCTTCAGTGGTCTGACAAAAGAACAAGTGCTGCGTCTGCGCGAAGAGTTTGGCGTGTATGCTGTTGCTTCTGGTCGTGTGAACGTAGCCGGGATGACACCAGATAACATGGCTCCGCTGTGCGAAGCGATTGTGGCAGTGCTGTAAGCGTTAAAAACAATGAAGCCCGCTTAAAAAGCGGGCTTTTTTATGCGCCTTTACCAGACGGGCATTTCGTCTTGCAGGAAGGGATTATGCAGACGCTCATAACCAAGTGTGGATAATGGTCCGTGACCCGGAATAAATGTCACGTCATCCCCCAGTGGCAGCAACTTATCTTTGATTGAAGAAATCAGTTGATTATGATCGCCACGCGGGAAGTCACTGCGCCCTACTCCGCCTTTGAAAATAACGTCGCCAGAAATCAGCAGCTTTGCCCGATCATCAAAAAACACGACATGACCCGGCGTATGCCCAGGGCAATGTAACACCTGTAAAGCCACATTCCCTATGCTGATGGTATCGCCTTCGTTCAGCCAACGATCCGGCGTCAGCGGCTGGCACTCTTCCAGACCAAACATACGACTTTGCGCAGGCAAGCCTTGCAGCCAGAACTCATCTTCTTTTTCCGGGCCAAAAACCGGCACGCCGTAATGTTGCGCCAGTTCCGCCGCTGCACCAACGTGGTCCAGATGACCATGCGTCAGCAGGATCTGCATCAGTGTCAGGCCGCTGGCGTCAACTTCCTGTTTGATTTTTTCCGCATCGCCGCCAGGATCGACCAGTGCGGCCAAGCGGGTTTGTTCACACCAGATCAATGAACAGTTCTGGGAGAATGCGGTGACCGGAATAATACGATAGTTCATACTGCCCCTGTTTCGTTAAGCAATTGCTACCAGTGCCGTGCTGGCCCGGTATCAATATGCACAAAGTTACTACGTGGGTAATATCCTACACCACCTGCGCGCATAGATAACGCGGCTTTGCGAATATTGCTTAACGCGATACCTTCAATATGGAAATCCATCGCCTGCCCTTTCGTGTGATAGCTTTTCTTCGCTACTCCACGGCTGCGGGCGCGTAGTTCATTGTTGGTATCAATGGAACGATAACCGGAAATGAGTTGCACCGGTTTGCGGGTACCTAATAACCCTTGCAGGCGATACAACTGATCGAATAATCCTGGGTCGATGGACTTTATTTTGTTCGCGCGGTAATCGCGGAAAAAATGGTTAAGTTTTGCCAATTCTTCCTGAATATAGCCTCTGCCATCGAAAAACTCCGCTTTGATTGACTCTCCGGTATGAAGATTATTGAGTGTCAAAATGCGCGGGCGTGGGGTAGAGAGTGTTGCAAACGCAGGAGTCGGCAGGATGGCGGCACCGAGTGCAACGCCACCAAGCGCCAGCAGTTTGCGGCGATTAGCGTCGAATTTGTCCATGATAGTCAAGTCTACAGGTCAATGTTATCGTTTATATGCACTTCTGGCGCACAAGAGGCACCTTAACCGCCCGTAAAGCAGACGTCAAGATGACTCAACCCCAGCAGTGACGGGGGCTGCAGAGAATCGCCCCCGATCATGCTAATTATTACGACAACTGATTTCCCCGAACTGCTTCATTTACCTGATTAATTGTTCCGCTTTCGATACGATTTGCGAGCTGGATCGCGCAGGTAGATCATAATTGTAAATATCTGTACGATACTGGGTACGACCATCTGCACCAACAAAGGCCGTCAGGTAGTAGAGATTCACCGGAATCGACTGCCGAATATTGACGTAACGCGTATCGCCTTGCTTCAGCGCATCAGAAATACGTTTGTCATTCCATCCTGCATCCTGCAACAGCATATTCGCCAGATCGGAAGCTTTATTCACTCGTACACAGCCTGAGCTCAATGCGCGTGTATCACGCTTGAACAGATTGTGGTTCGGCGTGTCATGCAAATAAATGGCCTCTGAACTCGGCATATTGAATTTATAGCGCCCCAGCGAGTTCCGTGGGCCTGGAGCCTGCTGGAAGCGGAACGGTAAATTCGAGGCCGTGATTGTAGACCAGTCAACCTGCCATGGGTCAATCGCTTCTCTGCTGTTCCAGCCGCGCATCACCGTATAGCCATGGCTTTCGAGGTATCCCGGATCGTTGCGCACTTTCGGCAGAATATCTTTGCGTGCCAGAGTTGGTGGTACGTTCCACGGCGGGTTTACCACTACGTTGTTAAGTGCACTGCTCATCATCGGCGTTTTGCGATCGGGGCGACCGACAATGACTCGCGAATCCAGTACCTGATTGCCGTTCTGATAGTAGACCAGCGAATAGGCTGGAATGTTAACCATGATCCCGGTAGAAAGCTCTGTTGGCAGCAAGCGCAATCGCTGGATGTTGAGTGCCAACACGCCAGCACGCTGGGCGGGCGTTACGTTTAACCAGTCACGCGTTGCCGGGCCAATAGCGCCATCTGCTCCCAATCCTTGCCATGCCTGAAAACGTTTAACGGCTTCCACCAGTTCATTATCGTAGGCGGCACGAACGGCAGGCGCAGGTTTACTACGAGACGTCGTTTGCTTGTCCATCGGCTTAGTTTCTGCTGTTTCAACAGTAACAGCGGATGGGCTGACTACCGTGTCAGTTGGCGTGTCATCGCCAGGTAGAGTAATTTTCGGCCCCCCGTCCAACATGCCTGTGCGTTGCAATATTTCGCGCAACGCCGCTACGTCGTTACTCCACTGCCCTGGGCGCAACGTTGCTTTACCGGTCAGTTGAGGCCACGGTTTGGTGTCACTGAGTAAGGCCAGTAACGATTCATGCATCGCCGCATATTGCGGATGCTGCGGTGCCAGTCCTGCAACAAACGTCGGCAATTGACCTTTATCCAGCGCCAGCTGCCATTGGTTAATCACCGAAAGCGGCGGCGTTGCAAGCGCATAAGGTTTACTGCTATATAGCCAGCGAGTGCCTTTGACCGGAATATTTGCAATGAAATGGAGATAGCCCATCATCGCATCAGAGAGCACGACGTCGCGTGCCATCCCGTTAACACCAGGATCGGTCAGTAACTCTACCCATTTATTAAACTGCGGCTGGAAACCGGCAATCGCCACCTCTGCCAGCTGTTGCTGGAAGGCTTTAACAGCATCACGGTTTTCCCACATGGGTTGCATATCGCGTGCGGCATACAACAGTTGAAGCTGGTTAAGATAAACCGGCTTGTAACCTGCGGGTAATTGAGATTCGATTTGCGTGCGGGCTTTTTCTGCCGCACCTTCAGGCAATGGCTGGATCCCCGCCATTATTGCCGTGGCTTGCGCCTGCGGCAGTGCCTCGCCCTGTTCACTGACAGCCACCGGGCTGTCGCCAGGGATTACTTCAGGCTCATCGGCCTGCGCATTGAACAGTGGAGCGAATGTTACGGCCAGGCACAAACTGATTGCCGACAGCCGACGACCACACATCATATTAAGCAACATCCCTTGCCCCCTGTTTTTATCATACTCTGAATAGCCAGGCTGTTATTTTACGACTTGCCTGTACAACGCCAATACTCACGAAAGTATGACGAGCAAGCCTGTTACTCATCAGGCTTATCTTCAGTATATAAACGCCGATACGTTTTTACATAACCTAATGTAAAGAAGTTTAAAGAAAAGCGCGCCGTAATGTGCCACTTTTTTAGTGCAGAAACGGAGTTTTCGGAAAAAGAAAAGGCGGCATTGCTGCCGCCTTCATTTTAACTCGCCTGGGAAGGCGCTTCGTCACTTCCTGGAAGCGTTTCAGGGAGTTGCGGCGCAAATCCTCGCAGGCCGACGACGTGAACGTGTTCGGTATTCTGGAAGACTTTACGTACCAGTTTATAGGTGGTGCCTTTTTCCGGACTGATATTTTCCGGCGCTGCGATGATGAGCTGCATTTGCAAACGTTCACACAATTCAAACAGCGTGGCGATAGAACGGGCGTCCAGTCGCGCGGCTTCATCGAGGAACAGCAGGCGGCAAGGAGAGATATCTTTACCGCGCAGGCGGCGAGATTCATCTTCCCAGCTTTGTACCACCATCACCAGAATCGACATACCGGTACCAATCGCCTCACCGGTCGACAATGCACCAGACTCTGCGCGCAGCCAACCATCAGAACCACGGTTAACCTCAACTTCCATTTCCAGATAGTTGCGGTAATCCAGCAGTTCTTCGCCAATGGTCTGCGGCGTGCGCTGCCCCATATCAATCTGCGGATTAAGACGTTGATACAATTTCGCCAGCGCTTCCGAGAAGGTCAGACGGTTGCTGTTAAACAGATCCTGATGCTGCTCGTGCTGTTCAGAGAGCACATCCAGCAGCATGGCGTGCGTTTCACGCACGTTCACGTTCAGACGTACGCTGTTCACCTGACCAAACGATACGTTCTGCAAACCCTGGTTGAGCATACGGATACGGTTCTGTTCGCGCTGAATGGTTTTGCGAATAATGTTCGCCACGCTGCGGGAACTGATCGCCAGTTTCTGTTCACGGGAGGTTAACTCTTCGGTCAGACGGCTAAGTTCGATCTCCATCTGTTCGATAGCTTCCACCGGATCATCGGTACGAATAATATCCTGACGAATACGTTCACGCAGATGCTGATAAACCGCCACGAAGAACTGAATTTTACGTTCCGGACGTTTTGGATCTTCCGACATGCGCAGCACATCGCGCAGATGTTCGTTATCTGCCACTGCCAGACGCAGCGCACCTAACGCCTTATCCGACATGGAACGCAAATCATCAGCGGAGAGATAAGCCAGCTCACGACGGTGTAAGCGGCGCTCAACGCCGTTATCTTTCACCATGCGCATGACTGCACACCAGCCCGCTTTCGCGGTCACTACCTGCTCGCGCATCTCAAAGTAATCCCGCTCCAGCTTGCGCAGTTTGCGGGTCAGGTTGTCCATCTCTGCTTCGCAGAAGGTAAGCGCTTTTTCCAGTTGATTGCGGCGTGAACGGTTATTGCTCAGTTGCGCGTGCAGCTCGTCACGGCGAATACGCGCCCGCTCTTCTGCCCCGCTATCAGCTCGCACGCCGATATCCTGCAATTCACGTTGCAGATCATTGAGTAGCTCTTTTTTGGTGTCGTAAGAACTTTTCAGCGAAGCCAGCACCTGGTTGTACTGACTCAACTGCGCTGCGTGTCCGCGCAACGCTTCACGCGCGCGGGTACGCTCCGCTTCCGCCTGTTCCAGACGTTCACGCAGTTTTTCGTTGAGATCGCTGTTACCGCTAAGCATTTCTGCAGAGTCAGAGTAGCTAAAGTGCGCACGACGCTGCACCACTTCCGTCAGGGCAAACGCCTGCTGACGGGCATCGCGCTGCATCTGCTGAGAGTACGCGTAATCTTCTTTTAACTGTTCGAACTGTTCCGGGTCACTCTGCAATACCGAAACGATCGGTTCCAGTTTCGCCAGTTGATTACCGAACTGCTGAACAAAACGCGCGGCTTCCTGGGCTTCATCCAGACGTTCGCGGATTTCATCGACGCGATCTGCCAGGCTGTCATCAGCCAACAGGTTGAGACGCGGCAGAATGCGGTTCAGCGCCGTAACGCCCTCTTTCGCCTGCTCAAATTGAATACGCTGCTGCTGGTTATCATTTTCATGATTACTCAGCGCCCGCTCCAGTTCGACGCGACGGCTGTTCAGTTGACGGATTTCTGCTTCCGGGTCAGACTCAAACGCCACCGCCAGATGACTACCGATAAAGCGGCTGAACGCCTGATGCAGACGCTGGGTTTTCTGTACATCAAAGGAGAGCGTGGCGAAGCGTTCGGAAAGCACTTCACGCTCGGCATGGAGGCTTTCGATGCGGCTTTCGCGCGCCGCGCGTCCAAACAGCGGCACTTCCGGGAAACGTGAATAACGCCACTGACGATCGGCGATTTTCACCACTACCGCTTTTTCCAGCTCATCAACGCTGAACACGCTGTCATCGAATGACTGCGGATCCCCTTCGATCAGATAGAGATCTTCCGGGCAATCGGTCAAGCCTTCCAGGTGTTCGGTTACCTGTGACAGATCTGGCACCACAATGGCGTGGCGTGACGGGCCATACAGCGCCGAGAAGTACGGCGCATCTTCCAGGCTAACGTCGTCATAAATTTCTGACAGCAGCACGCCGCCAAAACGCTCCGCCAGCGCATTCAAACGCTGGTCTTCAGAACCACCTGGCTGGCTTAAACGTTCGATCTCTTCATCGACGGCGTTTTTGCGCGCGCCTACTTCATCGCGTTCAACAATCGCCTCGCGCTCACGCTCCAGCAACTGTTGCAGATATTCGGTGACGTCCTGGCTGGAGGAGAACTCTTCGCCGCACTGTTCGCTCAACTGGTTGAGACTGTTTTGCGCAGCCAGCCAAACCGGCGCACGCTGCATCAAACTCTGAATGCGAGACTGCAGCTGTTCCTGCTCCTGACGCAGTGCCATACGCTCTTCGCGGGCGTTAGACACGCTATCGGAAAGAGAGGCAATGCGCGCTTCCAGCTCCTGATGCAGAGCTTCCAGTTCATCAATATCAAAATTCTTGCCCTGACGTTTGCAGAAATCTGCCAGCAGGCGTTCGGCTTCTTGCTGCTCGCGCAGACGCTGTTCCAGTTCGCTTAAGCGCATCCGCAACGGTTGAACCTGCTCTGCCAGGTGACGCTGATCGACCCCTTCGCGCAGCAGTTCGCGAGCGACATCCCACGCCTCGTTACGCGCCAGCGGGCCGTTGATTGCCACCACCAGCTGATAAGCCTGCTCAAACTGGCTGTGCGCGGTTTGCGCCATGCTCATTTTCTGCTCAAGAGAGAGCATTTTTTCAGTCGCTTCCAGCTCTTTCGCCTGGAAGGTTTCCAGCCATTCGGCGGCGCTGTCGGCGGTTAAGTCCGGCAGATGGCACAGTTCTTTGGCACGATTAAGCGCAGCAACCGCCTGGTTATACTGGATCGCGCGCGTTTGCTGGACGTCCAGCGCCTGCTGATAGTCAGCAAGCTGGCTTTTCAGCTCGTCCACTTCCAGTTCGGCAGCTTCCGCACGAGCCTCGTTCTCTTCCTGGCGTTCGATGGCTTCTGCCACCACTTCGTTTTGCTCTTCCAGACGGATCTGCAGCTCATCGAGATCCGCTTCGTAACGTTCGATCTTCTCCTGCTGACGCAGTGCGGTTTGCACCAGGTTCAGGTGATCGCTGGCCGCCTGATAATCTGCTTCCAGATCGCCTTCGGCACCGTTGTGCTCTGCCAGCTCACGCGCCATATCGACGTGTTTGTACTGCTCAGCCGCCAGTTGCTGACGCGAAGTGTGTAGCTCGCGACGAAATTCCAGGGCTTTGTCGAGATGGACACGGCGCTCGTTGGCGTGACGCATGTAGTCCGCCGCCACGTAGTTGGTGGCTTCGCTGATCAGATGCTTAAACAGGTCACGGTCCGACTGGGTGACACGAATCGCTTCCAGCGTCATGCGGTTTTCGCGCAGCGCCGCTTCCATGTCCTGGAACGCTTTCCGCACGCCGCTGTTTTCCGGCAACAGGTAGTCGCGCAGAGAGCGCGTAATGGCGCTGGAGATCCCGCCGTACAGCGAAGCTTCGATCAGACGATAGAATTTGCTACGGTCAGACGCTGAGCGCAGACGACGCGCGATGATGCCCAGATCGAACATCAGCGAGTGGTAATCGGTAATGGAGTTGAACTGCTTAAACTGCACGCCTTCCATCGCCTCGAGCTTGTCTTTCAGCTCGTTCAGCGGCAGTACACGCGCCTGGCGTTCGTTGAGGGTTTCGGTCACCAGCTGCGTCGGCAGCACCGACATCGGCAGGCCCTGAATGGCAAACGGTTTGATATCGACTTTACGATCGCGTCCGGCAACCTGTTGCAGACGCACACCGACCACCACACGCTGGTGGCGCGAGTTAATGGTGTCGAGCATCGAATAACAGACACCCGCTTTCAGCTTACCGTGCAGACCTTTATCGCGCGAACCGCTGGTGGCCCCGGCTTCCGTGGTGTTACGGAAATGCAGCAGGGTCAGGTCGGGGATCAGCGCCGTAACGAACGCCGCCATTGTGGTGGATTTACCCGCCCCGTTACCGCCGGAGAGCGTCGTAACCAGCTCATCGAGGTCAAAAGTTCGGGCAAAAAAGCCGTTCCAGTTAATCAGCGTCAGTGAGCGAAATTTACCGCGTTCAATCATTATTCTTCCTCTCCGCTATCTGGCTGACTCTCTTCGGTTTCATCGTTGAGTTGCAGATGATTTTCAATCGGCATTGCTTCGCCATCACGAATCAGGCGACGCTGTGCTTCACGGGGATCGTCGCCAGCACGCACATCGGCTCCGAAGCGGAACACCGATTCGGTAATGCGGAACTTGCTGCTGTCGTGGCCCATAAACCACACCATACCCAAACGACGCAGACGGTTGAGCGAAGAACGTACTTTTTCCTGCAACTTCTGGCGGTCAACGTCTGAACCGGTTGAACGGTTGTTCACCAGTTTCAGCAGTTTCGCTTCATCGGCCAGGGTGAGCAGTTCGTCGTACAGTTCCTGCTGGGTGAAAATCCCCTCGTTCGCCAGCCGTTCCGGGCTGAGATAGAGATAACAGAGGATTTTCCCGACCATCATATCCAGTTCCGACAAGACGGAACGCGGGATAAGAGTGGTGGAACGTGGGCGTAAATAGAAGAACCCTTCCGGTGCACGAATAAGCTCAACGTTATAACGCGCGTAAAACTCTTCCAGATATTCCTGAAAATCCATCAGGAATGCATGATTATCCAGTTCGTCGAGGCCAATATGGCGGCCTGAACGTAAGGCGCTGTCCAGCGCCGGAAATAACGGATTCGCCAGCGCCTGCGCCAGCTTAACCGGCATCACTTGTTCAATATTTGTCGATGACATGCGCCTGTACCTTGGCTCCGTAATCATTAATCGGCTGCCATTTCGCTGGCAGTCCGGTGAAATCTGCTTGCGCTACGCCAAGACGTACCGCCTGATCAATAACAATGCGCGCAACGTCAAAGTGACGTGCACGCGGATACTGTGACAGATATTCGCGTACCACCAGACCAAGATCCAGCGGCACTTGTCTGGTTTTGTACACGGCAAGTTGTTCTTCAATGATCGCCGCCAGCTGTTCGCGGATCTCGTTAAACTCTTCGTACTCCAGATCCTCAGGAAGTTCTCCTGTCACTTCTTCATCGCGCAGAGCCATCTCTTCGTCACGCATATCCAGCAGACGATCGGCATTGGCATAAGTTAGCGCCCACGGCTCATCAAAATAGGTTTGTACCGACTGACGTAACCGCTGAGCAAAGACGCGGTTTTTATCCATATCGATCGCAGTACGAATAAATTTGTGTACGTGGCGGTCGTAGCCAATCCACAAATCGATGGATTGCTGGCCCCAGCTGATAATACGGTCAAGTTTGCTCTGCAGATCGAATACCAGACGATCGACAAAATGCAGATCGTCATGGGTCATCGTCGCATCCTGAATGCGTAACAGGTTGGCCTGCAATTTATCGCCTGCCGCTTCCAGCGTATCCTGCAATTCACGCAGCGTGCCGGAAGTTTCTGAAAGCAACAATTCACAGCTGGAAATCGCCGCCCGCCAGTCTTTGTTCAACAACTGGGCGATATCATCCTTCACCTGCTGCTGCTGTTCATCCATCAGACGTTGCGTCAGGTCGATACTGTCGAAAATTTCTGCTACCGAATATTTCAGTGGCGCATAAACATTACGGTGCCAGTGAAATTCATCACCGCCCTCTTCGGCGGCATCTGCTGCGCGTTTGAGCTCACCCGCCACAATCGACAATTGCATAGAAAGGCGCAGCGTAGAAAACTCGCGCTGACGAATGTAATAGTCAGTGATGCCAATGCCGAGCGGCGTCAGACGGTAAATTGCGTTCCCTTCCGCCTGCTCGCTGGTAAAGCGGTTCAGCAGACGTTGACGCACCATGTCGTTGATCGCGTTGTTGGCGCGCACGCCGATGGTTTCGCTGGTTTGCTCAAACGCATCACTCACATGGCGGAATGCATCCACCAGCTCGCCTTCACTCATCTCACCATCCAGACGCTCGCCGTTCAGCGTGGCAACCGCCAGCAGAAAAGAGAGTCGGTCTACCGGCAGCGAGATGGAGAAGTCATTTTTTCTGGCCCAGGCAACCAGTTCGGGGACTGTCTGGGAAAATTCACTCATACTTTATCCTTGCTCTGCGGTTTGCGCGCGGTGACATGAATATAACGCCCCAGGGTAATATACGGTTCCTGACGGCAATAACGCGTTTCTAATTCAAGTAATGCTTCATAGCAGTCGCGCTGCTGGTGCTTCTCGCGCAGATAATCATGAAACACGCGAACGCCTGTCTTACCCATAATTTGCCAACCAGCTTCTTCCAGCCACAGATAAACCTGCGCCGGGTCGCGTGGATAATCTGGCGAAAGCGTCCGTTTTTTCTTTTTCGGCATTCCCGCCTGCACGTAATCAAAATTCCCGGCGACCATGTTATGCATCAGCAAGCCGTGCGCATTGTAGAACATTAACGACAACACACCGCCTGGACGCAACACTGACCACAGGGTCTGTAATACGCTGCGGGGATCGGCCACCCACTCGAGCACCGCATGGAACAATATCAGATCAACGGGCGTTTCCAAATGCGAAGCAACATCCTGAGCGGCGCAATGTATAAATTGCATGTTGTCGCTCACACCTTTTGCTTCTGCCGCCTGTTTTGCGCGGTCGATCATCTGCGCAGAAAGATCGCATAAAATGACCTGATGCCCGCGCTCAGCCATTTTGATTGCGGTCTGCCCTTCTCCACCGCCAGCATCCAGCACACGCAGTTTTTGCGGGCCCATTTCCGCCAGCACGCGATCGAGATCCTGCCACAGAATAGCCTGTCGAAGCTGCCCTTTGGTGGTGCCGTAAATGTTACGGGAAAACTTTTCCGCAATATCATCAAAATTGCGATCCTGCATTGCTTTCTCCACCGGTTGGCTAAGACGTTTTCTGATAAAGACGCTATTTTGTCACAGCCACGGCGAGAATGAACCCGTCTGGTGTAATATCGCTGGCGATCCCTTGCTATATGGTTAAAAAAGGAACCAGAAAGGATGCTTTTTACACTGAAAAAAGTGATTGGCAATATGTTGCTGCCACTTCCGCTGATGTTGTTGATTATTGGCGCTGGCCTGGCGCTGCTGTGGTTTAGCCGTTTTCAAAAAACCGGGAAGATTTTTATTAGCATTGGGTGGCTGGCGCTCTTGTTATTGAGTTTGCAACCGGTAGCCGACCGCCTGCTGCGTCCCATCGAAAGCACCTATCCGACATGGAATAATTCGCAAAAAGTGGACTATATCGTGGTGCTCGGAGGTGGTTATACCTGGAACCCGCAGTGGGCACCAAGCTCGAATTTAATCAATAACAGTCTGCCCCGCCTGAATGAAGGTATTCGCTTATGGCGCGAAAATCCGGGATCAAAACTGATCTTCACGGGAGGCGTAGCAAAAACCAATACGGTGAGTACAGCGGAAGTAGGTGCCCGAGTTGCGCAATCGCTGGGCGTGCCGCGCGAGCAAATTATCACCCTGGATTTGCCAAAAGATACCGAAGAAGAAGCTGCGGCAGTGAAACAGGCGATTGGTGACGCCCCTTTCCTGCTGGTGACCTCCGCATCACATCTGCCGCGGGCGATGATCTTTTTTCAGCAGGAAGGGCTAAATCCGCTGCCAGCCCCGGCGAATCAGTTGGCCATCGACTCGCCGCTTAATCCGTGGGAACGGGCAATCCCTTCTCCGGTTTGGTTGATGCATAGCGATCGTGTTGGCTATGAAACGCTTGGCCGCATCTGGCAGTGGCTAAAAGGTTCGTCAGGCGAGCCACGGCAAGAGTGATTTTGATGCCAGATCGAAGTTGCGCCGACTAAATCGTCCGGTATTAACCAGTTGCGCAACTTCATCCCATAACACATACAACCAACGCCGCCAGATGAACGACTCCGCCACTGGCGCGCGTTGCAGGTAACTCCAGAGCAAATCTTCCGCCAGAGAATTATCCATTAGTCGGAACAGTTCATATTCTCGCGGTGCCCAAAGCATTAGTCCCGGCCCGACCATCGCCAGTAACTGATCGCTGCGCGAATCTTTCAGCATGCTGCGTAAACAGAAGTTACCGTGAATCAGCACACAATTGTCGTTAAAGCCTTCAAATAATGCCGGGAGACATTCGCGAGTACGAAACAGGATCCGCTTATCCTGCATCGTTAGACCGGTGTTATTGAACTGATTGAGCGTGGTCCATAGCACTTCAACATGTTGCCGGTACCATGAGGGCCAGAAATTTTCCTGAGTATTGTCGACCGCGCCGACGCAACCGCGACTGTCCTGACGGTGCCAGGCCAGTAAGGCTTCAACGATTTGATCTTTAAGCTGTTCCCAGCGTTCTGGTGTTCGGGCTGGTGCCTCCACCGAAACACCACGCATCCGCTCCAGTAGCAGGACATCGGGGCCAGGGTGTTCTTCATGCGTCATCACACCATAAATAATCGGCATACGGACAGTCCCACTTCTTGCCAGCATGGTGGTTTTCCATGCCAGTTGTCGGGCTTTTCCGGGCGTACTAAAGCTTCTTGCCATTAACGGCATTGGGTTTCCCTGGCTGTCATACAAAGCCCACAACGCCGTATCCGCTTTTTCATTGACGCACTCAATACGACTGAGTTTTTCGCCCAGTAAATGGCTTAATTCGGCACGCAGCTGTTCCATTCAGATTACCCTCATAAAAGCTACTGCTTTCATAATGAGCGCCAATATAAAAGATGTCACCTGAATGAGATCAATTGTTGAAAAGAAAAATTGAGGAAAATCGTAACGGTACGACACTCCTCCCAAAATTGGCTGGAGTGTCGTGAAGTGAAATTAGCGCATTTCAGCGCGAACGCGCTCGAGATCTTCAGGGGTATCCACACCTGTGCCAGGAACTTCCTGGGCGACAGCAACATGGATTTTTTCGCCGTACCACAGAACACGAAGCTGCTCTAACATTTCGATGTGTTCTAACGGACTTGGCTGCCAGTTGACGTAACGACGGATAAAGCCTGCACGGTAGCCATAAATACCAAGATGACGCAGGAAGTTATCGCCAACGGTTTCAAGGCCTTTTGCAAAACGATCACGATCCCAAGGAATGGTGGCGCGAGAGAAGTACAGTGCATACCCTTCAGCGTCGAGGACCACTTTCACCGCATTCGGGTTAAACGCTTCCTCCGCATTGTGGATTGGCACCGCCAGAGTCGCCATACCCACCTGACGCTGGGCGAGATTATCAGCAACCTGACGAATGATTGTCGCAGGGATCATCGGTTCATCCCCCTGCACATTAACGATCACCGTGTCGTCGCTGAATGCGCATTTTTCGACAACTTCCGCCAGACGTTCTGTTCCTGACTGATGATCGGCGCGCGTCATACATACTTCACCGCCAGCGGCTTCAACAGCGCGAGCAACATCCTCATGATCGGTTGCCACGATGATGCGCTCGGCACCTGATTCGCGCGCGCGTTCAAGAACATGAACAATCATGGGTTTGCCGTTAATATCAACCAATGGTTTACCGGGCAGACGCGTGGACGCGTAGCGCGCGGGAATAATGACCACAAAACTCATGATTTACTCTCATCAGCAGTCAGCACGCGGGCTTCCGTTTCCAGCAACACTGGAATGCCATCGCGCAGCGGGAAAGCCAGGTTGTCCAGTTTGCAAATAAGTTCTTGTTTTTCCTGGTTATACCAAAGTTTTCCGTTGCAAACCGGGCAGGCAATGATTTCAAGCAGACGATGATCCATAGTTCCTCCAGATGGATCGGGTTATGAATGCATAAATCTTATCATAATCATTTATGCGACGGGGTCTATTTCCCAGCCGGTGCGGCAATCAGTAAAGAGGCCTTGCGGGCAGCGTCCTAATGTCACCCGCGTTGCCTGCTGCCAGTTAGCGAAATCAGTAATCGCCTGACGTAACCCTTTTTGCAGCGTTGTCGTTGGTTTAATGCCTTCCTGTAACCACAGAGAGATAACTTCAAGGATGCCTGTCTGGCGATGCATTTTGGCATCCATTCGCCCAACTAATTGCCCACGATGTAATAACGGCAGAACAAAATAGCCATACTGGCGTTTCGGCGCTGGGGTATAGCACTCCAGCCGGTAGCTAAAATCAAAAAGCTGCTCTGCGCGTTTGCGATCCCAGACAACAGGATCAAAAGGCGAAAGTACCGCGCTGTGCGTTGCAGTGAGCTTTCCGGCCAGCGCACGCTCGAGTAGCGGCAGCAAATCAGCATGCAGCCAAAGATTGCCCAATTTTTCAACATGCACAGCAATGATTTGCTGCTGTTCAGCCCTCGCTTCGCGCCACGCCGCCAGTGCCGGACGTTTCAGCCGATAGTAATCTGCCAGCCACTGTTCGCGGAATATTCCCAGGCTACGCGCACTGTTATCCAGCATGATGATTTCTGCTTCTGTTTGCGAAACGAGATCGCGCTCATCATCCCAGTCAGGCATGACTCGGTGGGTTAAATCATAAACGCGCTGGAAGTTGCGCCGTTCAATCACCATCACCTTTCCGGCAGTAAATAAACCTTCCAGATGCCGTTTATGCGGCTTCCATTCCCACCAGCCGCTTGCACCTTTACGAGGATGCTCAAAATCGGCTGAACGTACCGGCCCCTTATCATGAATATGCTGAATTAACTGTGCAATTTCCGCCTCATGTTCCTGCATCCAGGCGTCTTTGTATTTCCAGCCCATTTTTTCAGGTGCCAGCATGCGGTGGCGAATAAGACGAAAGTCGCTACGCGGCATAAAGCAGGCTTCATGCGCCCAGTATTCCATTAATTCGCCACGCGCCAGAGACTCATCCAGCCACTGGGCAGGATAATTTCCCAGACGACTGAAAAGCACCAGATATGGACTACGGGCAACAATATTAATGGTATCGATTTGCAGCAAGGACATTCGGGAGATCGTTGCCGGAATATCCTCCAACGACGCTCGACGGCGGGGTTTGTTTAACAGGCCTTGCGCGGCGAGGTGAAGATTACGCGCATCAGCAAGAGAGAGGTGCGGCAGCGACATTCATGACTCCATCAATCGAACGCTGCCGCGGCGTAACTAGTTGCCAGAAGCCAGCGAGGTTAGTTGCGCAAGCAGTTTCGCTGGTTCATCACCTGAAAGCTGTGCGTCTACAGGCAAATACCACCAATTTTCTTCTGCAAAGGCCCGGCATTTCACCGCATCTTTTTCAGTCATTACCAGCGTTTGCCCGGCGCTTACCAACGCGCTGACATCCGCATGATTCAAAGACTGATGATCGGCCAGCGGTACACATTTTTCCGGTTGTACGCCGCACATCTTCAGCGTGGCAAAAAAGCGCGGCGGATGTCCAATCCCCGCCATCGCCACTACATGTTCAAGCTGAGCAACGTCACAACGCATACCGGTACGTAAATTCACCGCCTGACCCGGCAGCAGATGCATGGGGATTTCACCGCTGCGTGGGACACCGCCGTTGACGATTACCGCATCAACCGACTTTAAGCGCCCCGCTCGCTCACGCATTGGCCCCGCCGGCAACCACCAGCCATTGCCAAAGCGACGCACACCATCAACAACGACAATTTCCACATCACGCGCCAGACGGTAATGCTGTAAACCGTCGTCGGTTACGATGATCTGCACATCAGGGTGTTGCGCCAGAATGGCTTTTACCGCATCAGAACGCACGGGAGAAACCGCAACGGGCGCGCCAGTGCGTTGATAAATCAACACAGGTTCATCACCCGCCTGTGCTGTGGTGGTATCTGCCGACAATAACAGCGGATAAGATTCAGCCTTACCACCATATCCCCGCGATACTACCCCCACGCGAATACCGCGCTGTTGCAGCTGTTCCACCAGCCAGACAACGACCGGGGTTTTTCCATTGCCGCCTGCGGTGAGATTACCAACCACGACAACCGGTACGGGGGCACGCCAGGCGCGCTTCAGTTTTAGTTTATAGCAAAGACGGATCGCGCCACTCACCAGGCCATACAACCAGGAGAGTGGCAGCAATAGCCGCCACAAAGGGGATTCACCAGACCAGATTTTTTCGATCATTGGCCAAACTGCATTTTGTGAAGTTGCGCGTAAACGCCACGGTGCTCAAGCAAATCGTTATGCGTACCGCGTTCCACAATGACACCATCCTCGACGACCACGATTTCGTCTGCCTTTTCAATGGTAGACAAGCGGTGGGCAATCACCAGAGAGGTACGGTTTTTCTGCAACTCATCCAATGCCGCCTGAATCGCACGTTCAGATTCGGTATCCAGCGCCGAGGTAGCTTCGTCCAGAATCAGAATCGGGCTATCACGCAACAAGGCTCGAGCGATGGCAATACGCTGACGCTGACCGCCAGAGAGCAGCACGCCGTTTTCACCAATCACTGTATCGAGACCGTTATCCATCTTATTGATGAAGTCCATGGCGTAGGCCATACGCGCCGCTTCTTCAATTTGCTCACGGCTGTACTGTTCAGTCCGTGCGTAAGCAATGTTGTTAGCAACAGTATCGTTAAACAAATGGACATTCTGCGACACCAGAGCAACCTGGTTACGTAACGACGCCAGGGTATACTCGCGCAGATCGTGACCATCCATCAGGATTTCGCCTTCATCAATATCGTAAAAACGCGTGATCAGGCTGGCGATGGTTGATTTACCCGAACCAGAGCGTCCAACCAGAGCAACCGTCTTCCCTGCCGGAATTTTCAGGTTGATGTTACGCAATGCGGGTACGTCACGTCCCGGATAAGTAAAGGTGACATTGCGGAATTCCACGTCGCCAGTCGCACGCTCGATCACGCGCTTACCTTCGTCTTTCTCCTGCTCACTGTCCAGAATGGTAAACAGCGTCTGACAAGCCGCCATACCGCGCTGGAACTGGGCGTTAACGTTGGTCAGCGATTTCAGTGGACGCATCAGTGCAATCATTGAAGAGAAAACAACGGTAATCGTACCGGCAGTCAGGTTATCCATAACACTTGGGAAGCTCGCCGCATACAGAACAAACGCCAGCGCCAAAGAGGCGATCAGCTGAATGATCGGATCAGAGATGGAAGAGGCTGAAACCATTTTCATCCCCTGAAGACGCATTCGGTTACTGACTTTATCGAAGCGTTTCGTTTCCACTTCCTGACCACCGAAAATCAATACTTCTTTGTGGCCCTTCAGCATTTGTTCTGCGCTGGTGGTCACCTGCCCCATGGTGTTCTGCATGTTTTTACTGATGTTACGAAAACGCTTCGATACAACGCGAATCGCAATCGAAACAATCGGTGCCAGCACAATCAAAATGATCGACAGTTGCCAGCTGTAATAGAACATCATGATGAACAGGCCGATGATCGACGCACCTTCACGCACAACAGTAATCAGTGCGCCGGAAGAAGAAGAAGCAACCTGTTCGGAATCGTAGGTGATACGTGACAACAGCGTACCCGTTGACTGTTTGTCAAAAAATGAAACAGGCATTCCCATCATGTGACCAAACAGGCGGCGACGCATAGTCATTACCACCTTTCCTGATACCCAGGAGATACAGTAGCTGGAGACATAGCTGGTGATACCACGTAAAATCATCAGCCCGATCACCACCAGCGGCATCCACACCAGCACGGAGCGATCTGTTTTACCAAAGCCATCATCAAGAAGTGGCTTAAGGAGCGATAACATGAAGGTATCGCTGGCTGCGTTGAGGATTAACGCTACGCCCGCCACGATCAGACCCGCTTTAAAAGGCGCAATGGTTGGCCACAGTCGGCGGAATGTCTGCCACGTAGAGAGATCTTTGTCGTTATGCATTCAAAAAACCAGCATTTGTTGAAATAGCCGCATATTCTACCCGTTATCCACTGGCACGCCAAACCACTGATGATACCAACGAGGTAAAATTTGCTCTCTGAGGCTGCTAATCCGCCAGCCTTGCGCTGAAAAATTGACCGTCACTTGACCCTGATGTGGAGTATCAAGCCACTTATAACCTTGTTGTTGATAGCGATGCTTAACTTTGTTGGAGGGCAATCGCCATGCGTTATAGCGCGATGCCGATGCGAGTGCCACTTTTCCATTCACTCGCTGAATTAATGGCAACGATGATGAGGTATTACTGCCATGGTGAGGTACCTGAAGCAATGTTGCCTGCACTTGCTGCCAGTAACGGCTTAGCATCTTTTGTTCAGCGGGGGCTTCAATATCACCGGTTAGAAGAATGCTATTCGTCCCGTCATCAACCTTAACCACACAGGAATGGTTATTTCCTTTATCGTTGCTAGCTTGTAAAGGCCAGTGCGCGCTGAAACGCAATCCTTGCCATTGCCACGCTTCGCCACGCACACAGGGCTGATGATGTTCCCAGTTTAACGGACTTCTGATCCATAACATCGGCCATGTGTGCAATATTGAGTCCAGCCCTCCCCGGTGATCCAGATGTTCATGACTCAGAATAACGCCTTCCGGTTCAAGATTATGCCAGTGGAGCCAGGGGATAATCAGTTGTTGCCCACTATCCCCTTCGGGCCAGGCCAGTCCCGTGTCATAGAGAATCGCTTTGCCGTTTCTGGCTATCACCATTGCCAGCCCTTGCCCGACATCAAGCATGTACACTTGCCACTCGTCAGGTCGAGGTTTTTGCCACAGCGGCCAGCACATCAGCAAGCCTCCAGCCACACACATTGCTGGCAACGTTCGCCAGGCGTTTAATCGCCATACCACCAGTAAGAACCATGGGGAAAATGTTAGCCATTGCCAACGTTCAGCAATGTTGATCCACCCTTCCGGCAAACTCTTTAACCCCCAGAAAAGTAAAGCCAAAGACCGGTCGGCAAGAAACCATAACCCCTGTTCCAGGATTAACGGCCCGCTTAAATGCACAACCATCGCGGCGAGGATCAATGGAACCGTGATAAATGTCACCAGGGGAATTGCAAATAGATTTGCAATAAACGAGGTCAGACTAATGCCATGAAATATGACGATTTGCACGGGCATAAGCAGGAGGGTGATTCCCAGCTGCAGATGGATGAGGGAAACAACCGCGCGCAATACCGGCGGCAGTTGCCACTCCGGACAGGGAAACCACTGATACCAAAAAATCAGTGCCGCGACCGCAGCGGCAGAGAGCCATAAACTTTGCGAGAGAATGGCAACAGGATCCATCAACAAAATTGCCGCCAGACAACATATCCATACATCCCAGCCACTCCATTGTCGCCCACTTAACTTAAGCATTCCCCACATGGCAAGCGCCACCACGGTACGCAATGCAGGAGGTTGCATCCCAGTCAGCCAGGCATAAAAAGCAGCACAGCAGATTCCGCCAATTAATGGCATTTGCCATTGGATCCAGCGCCCGGGCAGAAAAACTTGCCCACCGCGAATGAGTCCGGCAGCCAGCAACGCCGCAAAAGCGATATGCAATCCCGATATCGCCATTAAATGCGCCGTTCCAGTATCGCGCATGATATTTTTGATTTCTTTGGGAACGGATAACCGTTCCCCCATACCTAAACCAAGAATAACCGCATTCCACATATAGGGTTGCAGCGTTGTTTGTAATGACGCCAGATACTGTGCACGCAGGCTACAATTCGGTTCAATGACACTTGCCTGCAGAAATCGGCCGGTGAGCGGCTGATGCTGGGCAATGGCATAACGCTGGCTATCAAAGCCGCCATCATTAAGTTGACCATGAACTGCACGAACTTTGAGTTTCATTGACCACAGTTGTCCAGCACAAACCGCTTGCGGAAGATATTCGCCATACAGCACGAGGCCTGGCGCAGGGAATATACGTCGACCTTGTAGATGAGTAATTTGACCGTAATGAGTGGTCATACCGTCAGTAGCAGTGATCTCAACAATTGCATCCTGCGTCGCGCCAGTTAAGGTTTCTCCTGCCCACAAAATTTGCTTTGCTGCTAATATGCCCCAAACGAAAAACAGCAACGTCAGCGCGATATAACGGACAGTTTTAAAAGGGATAAATACCAGTACGCAGGCGAAGACGGTCAGAGACGCAAGGGTTAATGTCCCAGGCAATTGGGGCAAAATCAGCAACGGAAAAATTCCGCAAATTATGCATACGCCGACTGTCGTTATTTTCATGCACCCCTCCCTGTTTATGGAAAGTGTGCAACTTTGTTGAGCGGTTGTCTGGTGGGAATTTTGCGTTCCCCGAGGCACGTTCAGAAGAATTTAACGAGAGGGTGAAAACTGCTCAAAACTCTGCGAGGCAGCTTCCAGTTCCAGATTAGAGAAATGAAAAAAGCACCCGACAGGTGCTTTTCTCGCGTTCAAGTTTGAGTAAAAACTTAACCGTAAATATTGGCGCGATCGCGCAGTTCTTTACCTGGTTTAAAGTGAGGAACGTATTTTCCTTCCAGTTCTACTTTATCGCCAGTCTTCGGATTACGTCCGGTACGTGGTGCGCGGTAGTGCAAAGAGAAACTGCCGAAACCGCGGATTTCAATACGCTCGCCCTGCGCAAGAGTCGAGGCCATATGCTCCAGCATCTCTTTTACTGCATCTTCAACCGTCTTGGCGGGAATGTGCGATTGCTGGGTGGCAAGTCTTTCTATCAATTCTGACTTGGTCATGATTCCTCCGGTTCCTTAAAGGCAAATTAAGCGGCTGCTGTTGCTGCATTGATTAAGGGCGGCCGTAGCCGCCCTTAGTGCTTGATTACAGGACGAAACCTGCAATCTGTCAAGTAAACTCAACAAACTTCGGAATAAAAATCCCGAAGAGTCAGAGAATTACTCGCCTTTAGCTGCTTTGAAAGCTTCAGCCATTGCGTTGTTGGAGAAGTTTGCATCTTCCTGTTTGTTAACAGTTGCGATTGCATCTTTCTCGTCAGCTTCGTCTTTCGCACGAACAGACAGGCTGATTGCGCGGTTTTTACGATCAACGCCGGTGAATTTAGCTTCAACTTCGTCGCCAACGCTCAGAACCAGGGTAGCGTCTTCAACGCGGTCACGGGATGCTTCAGAAGCACGCAGGTAACCTTCAACGCCGTCAGCCAGTTCTACGGTTGCGCCTTTAGCGTCAACTGCAGTTACTTTACCGGTTACGATAGCGCCTTTCTTGTTCAGAGCAACCCAGTTGTTGAACGGATCTTCTGCGAGCTGTTTAACGCCCAGGGAGATACGTTCACGTTCTGCGTCAACCTGCAGAACAACTGCAGCGATTTCGTCGCCTTTTTTGTATTCACGAACTGCTTCTTCGCCTGCAACGTTCCAGGAGATGTCAGACAGGTGAACCAGGCCGTCGATGCCGCCGTCCAGGCCGATGAAGATACCGAAGTCAGTGATAGACTTGATTTTACCTTCAACACGGTCACCCTTGTTGTGGGTTTCCGCGAACTGCTGCCACGGGTTAGCTTTGCACTGTTTCAGACCCAGGGAGATACGACGACGTTCTTCGTCGATATCCAGAACCATAACTTCCACTACATCGCCAACGTTAACAACTTTGGACGGGTGGATGTTTTTGTTGGTCCAATCCATTTCGGAAACGTGTACCAGGCCTTCAACGCCTTCTTCGATTTCAACGAAGCAGCCGTAGTCGGTCAGGTTGGTCACGCGACCAGTCAGTTTGGTACCTTCCGGATAACGTTTAGCGATAGCTACCCACGGATCTTCGCCCAGCTGTTTCAGGCCCAGGGATACACGGGTACGTTCGCGGTCGAACTTCAGCACTTTAACAGTGATTTCATCGCCAACGTTGACGATTTCGCTCGGATGCTTAACGCGTTTCCAGGCCATGTCAGTGATGTGCAGCAGGCCGTCAACGCCGCCCAGATCAACGAATGCACCGTAGTCAGTGAGGTTCTTAACGATACCTTTAACTTCCATGCCTTCCTGCAGGTTTTCCAGCAGCTGATCGCGCTCTGCGCTGTTTTCGGATTCGATAACGGCACGACGAGAAACAACAACGTTGTTGCGCTTCTGATCCAGCTTGATTACTTTGAATTCAAGCTCTTTGCCTTCCAGGTGCAGAGTGTCACGCACCGGACGAACGTCTACCAGAGAACCTGGCAGGAACGCACGAATACCGTTCAGCTCAACAGTGAAGCCGCCCTTAACTTTGCCGTTGATAACACCGGTAACAGTTTCAGCATCTTCGTAAGCTTTTTCCAGCGTGATCCAGGCTTCGTGACGTTTAGCTTTTTCACGGGACAGCAGAGTTTCACCGAAGCCGTCTTCTACTGCGTCCAGAGCAACGTCAACTTCGTCACCTACCTGGATTTCCAGCTCGCCCTGGGCGTTTTTGAACTGCTCAGCCGGGATGGCGGACTCAGATTTCAGACCAGCGTCAACCAGTACTACGTCTTTGTCGATAGCAACAACAACGCCACGAACGATAGAACCCGGGCGGGTTTCGATTTCTTTTAAGGACTCTTCAAAGAGTTGAGCAAAAGATTCAGTCATGTTTAATCTTCAGGTTTATATTTAACGTCCACCTGGCTCCATGCCGGATGGGGTTGTTTAACATACCCGCTGTCATTCCATTGCAACGGGGGTACTGCAAATTCGGTCGCTTATGCGAGAGCCAATTTCTGGCGCGCGTATTGTAGCGCTTTTTCAATCACTTGCTCAATGCTTAAGGTGGTGGAATCCAACACTAAAGCATCGGCTGCCGGAACCAGTGGCGCTACCGCTCGGTTACGATCGCGGTCGTCGCGTTCTTTGATCTCGGCCAAAAGGCGCTCAAAGTTAACACTAAAGCCCTTCTCCTGCAACTGTAGCATGCGGCGATGCGCACGTTCTTCCGAGGAGGCGTCAAGGAAAATTTTCACTGGCGCATCAGGGAATACCACCGTTCCCATATCGCGGCCATCGGCAATCAAGCCTGGTAATTCGCGAAACGCGCGTTGGCGACGCAATAATGCTTCACGAACGCGTGGGAATGCCGCGACTTGTGAAGCAGCATTCGCCACTTCCTGAGTACGAATTTCGCCGCTGACATCTTCCCCTTCGAGGATCACTTCCAGATTGCCATTGGTCGACACAAAACGTACATCCAGATGGGATGCCAGCGGCACCAGCGCATCTTCCGATGCAACATCAACATGGTGATGTAATGCCGCCAGTGCCAGTACGCGATAAATTGCACCCGAGTCCAGCAGATGCCATTGCAACGCTTCCGCCATAGCCTTACACAAGGTGCCTTTCCCTGCACCGCTTGGGCCATCAATGGTAATAACCGGGGCAATTGCCGTCATCTTTATCTCCTTAAAACAGGCGTACCGTTAACATAACCGCGCGCATTATACGCGCCGACGCCACAAATCGTTAACGTTGTGTGCAAAAACCAGTTTTGTCTGTATTCAGATGGGGATTTATTGCGCAATTATAGCGGGCTGGCAGAAGACCAGCCCGAAAGATGACAATGATTTACTTACCAGAGGCGATACGATCACGGATGTGTTGCGCACGCTCTGTTGATGGTGGGTGAGAGTCAAACATGGACTGGGTACGACCGCCATCCAGGCTGGCCAATTTTTCAAAGCTGCCAACCAGCCCCTGGGTGCTGATGCCACGTTTCTTCAACAGATCAAAGGAGAAATCATCTGCTTCGGACTCTTTATCGCGGGAGTATTTAGCATTGATCGCGCCTTCTGCGATATCACCTAATTGTGAGCGAGAAAGCTGGGAAGCCACACCGCTGGTAGCGGAAATCGCATCACGTGCGGCAACGATCGCATAAGAAGCTTTCATTTCAGCCAGCGAGTGACCCAACGCGACGTGGCCCAGTTCATGACCCAGAACGCCTTCAATTTCGTTGTCGTTCATCATGTCCATCAGGCCACTGTAGACACGAACACAGCCGTTCGCCATCGCCCATGCGTTGACGTCGCTGGTCATATAAACCTTATAGTTGACCGGCGTGCCATTAATATTGTTACCCAATGCTTTGGCGATTTTTGCCAGACGTTTACCGTACTTGCTGGATTTACTTGCGACTTGATTGCCGCTGTCCATTTCGGCACAGCCCTGATTGGCGATTGCTTTAGCATCAGCATCGCTTAATGTTGCGGCTTTATAAGCATTCAGACCTGAGCTGATAGCCAAATCGGTATTAATACCGTGCGTATTCTGACATCCTGTCAGTAAGGCTGCAGAGGTCGCAATCGCCAGCAATAATTTAGTATTCTTCATGTGAATCATCCGTTGATTAATTATATATAAACATTATGTATCAACAAGTTACATTGATAATTAACGCTACCATTAATAAAAATACCCCACAAGGTCCGAAAAAAAACGCCGGCAATGTGCCGACGTCTTTGAAAAGAAAGGATTGTCTATGTTATCGCCCGTTATTCATTCAGCCGGGTTGACTTATCCGCGCCAATTGCTCGAAATAGTCTGGAAAAGTTTTAGCGGTACATTTTGGATCAAGAATCGTCACAGCCGTATCTGATAATGCGACCAGCGAGAAACACATCGCCATCCGGTGATCATTGTATGTTGCGATCTCGGCAAAGTTCAGTTTTTCCGGTGGAGTGATACGAATGTAATCGTGCCCCTCTTCTACTTCCGCACCAACTTTACGCAGTTCTGTTGCCATCGCAAACAGGCGATCGGTCTCTTTAACACGCCAGTTATAGATATTGCGCAGCGTGGTGGTGCCTTTTGCAAATAACGCCGCCGTGGCAATGGTCATCGCCGCATCAGGAATATGGTTCATATCCATATCAATAGCGTTCAGTTCACCCCGCGTGCAGGAAATATAATCATCGCCCCAGCAAATGGTCGCGCCCATTTTTTCCAGCACATCAGCAAAGCGAATATCACCCTGCATACTGTTGCGTCCAATGCCGGTCACTTTTACAGTACCGCCTTTGATTGCTGCTGCTGCCAGGAAGTAAGAAGCGGAAGATGCATCGCCTTCGACCAAATAAGTACCCGGAGACTGATAAGACTGCCCGCCTTTAACGACAAATTGTTGATAGTGCTGATTTTCAATTTCAACACCAAACGTCTTCATCAGATTGAGTGTGATGTCGATGTAAGGTTTAGAAACCAGATCGCCTTTAATACGAATCACCGTATCTTCCGGCGCAAGAGGCGCAGTCATTAACAGTGCGGTGAGGAACTGGCTGGAAACGGAGCCATCAACTTCAACGTTGCCGCCAGTAAAGCCGCCCTGTAAACGCAATGGTGGATAATTTTCTTGTTCCAGGTAAGTGATCTTCGCCCCGCCCAGGCGCAGCGCATCCACCAGATGACCAATGGGGCGTTCTTTCATACGCGGTTCACCGGTCAGCACAATATCATTGCTACCCAGACAAAGAGCTGCCGCCAGCGGACGCATTGCCGTTCCGGCGTTACCGAGGAACAACTCCAGGGCACCTTCTGCGTGTAATGGACCGCCGTTACCGATGATTTCGCAACGCGTACGATCAGCTGAAAGCGTATAGCTTACCCCTAACGCTGCTAATGCATTCAGCATATGGCGCACGTCATCGCTATCCAGCAGATTGGTTAATACTGTTTTGCCGTGTGCTAATGCCGCCAGCAATAAAGCGCGGTTAGAAACGCTCTTGGAACCGGGCAGATTAATAGTGCCATCGACACGAGCGATGGGTTGTAACGTCAGGGATTCCATGAACTCAACTCTCTACAACAGAAATAAAAACCCCACAGGCTGGCTGTGGGGATTAAGCAAAATTTCGGCATTAGCCGTGACGGCGTTCGAACTCAATCATGAAGTCTGTCAGCGCTTTAACGCCTTCCAGCGGCATGGCGTTATAAATAGACGCGCGCATTCCGCCGACCACACGGTGACCTTTCAGCGCATGAAGGCCAGCAGCAAAAGACTCTTCAAGGAACAATTTGTCAAGCGCACTGTCCGCCAACTGGAACGGCACGTTCATCCGCGAACGGTTAGCTTTCGCCACGTCATTGCGGTAGAAATCGCTGTTATCAATCACCCCATACAGCAGTTCTGCTTTTTGCTGATTGATTTTATCCATTTCAGCTACACCGCCGTTCGCTTTCAGCCATTTAAAGACCAGACCAGACAGATACCAGGCAAATGTCGGCGGCGTGTTAAACATGGAGCCGTTATCGTTGAGGATGGAATAATCCAGAATCGACGGACACGCGATATTCGCTTTGCCCAGCAAATCTTCACGAACGATGACGATTGTCAGGCCTGCCGGGCCGATATTTTTCTGCGCGCCAGCGTAAATCACGCCATAACGGCTGACGTCAATCGGACGGGAAAGAATGGTTGAAGAGAAGTCGGCGGCGACCACCACATCTTTGCCGAAGTCTGGCGTTTCGTCGATAGCGATACCGTCGATGGTTTCATTCGGGCAGTAATGCATATAAGCAGCATTATCAGAGAGTTGCCATTCGCGCATTGGCTTAACCGCGCGCAGACCATCAACAGTCACTTTGGCGTCGAAGACATTAGGCGTGCAATATTTTTTCGCTTCTTTAATGGCACTTGCCGCCCAGTAACCGGCATCAACATAATCTGCGGTGGTTTTATCACCGAGAATATTCAGCGGAACAGCAGCAAACTGACCGCGACCGCCGCCATGGCAGAACAATACCTTGTAGTTGGAGGGGACATTAAGAAGATCGCGAAAATCCTTCTCGGCTTCCTCTGCAACCTGAATGAACTCTTTGCCACGGTGACTCACTTCCATCACCGACGTACCAAGACCGTTCCAGTCGCGCAGTTCCTGTTGAGCCTGTTTAAGCACCTCTGCCGGTAGCATTGCCGGACCAGAACTAAAATTGAAGATTTGAGCCATTTCCCCTCACCACGTTGCGTTGCTATTAACCTGCGGTCAATCGATTGCGACCACAGGTAATACATTATTCCTGTGGCTATCGGTTTTATCATTCAGTGACACACATCGCAATGAGTAAAACCGTTGAGGGCAAAAATGTGGCTTGCATCACACAAAAGAATCTCTCGGATTATTAGCAAAAAGCCGATGTTTTTACTGTCACGTCACCCGTTTTGCCCGACTTGCCTTCGTCCATTCTGGATTTGCACAGCGCGGACATAATTGTTTTTCCCCCGCGTTCATATGAATGATTTCACTGCAACGAATGCAGGCATAGTCCGCCGACTCGGGTACCACTTTGTAACGCTGAGTACAGTCACTGGGTAAAATAAGTAAGCCCGGTTTCACCTTGTCATCTTCAAAGAAATAGACACTGATTTGCCCGTTGGTTTCGAGAATCGCCAGACGTACTTGCCCCAACTGCTCTACACCGCGCAATCGTAGCTCCATAAAGAACTCAAATTCCGTCATGTTGGAGTTATTGAGTTTCGACCAGGCCAGCTCGCCATCTTCAATAATGACAACCGGCTTACCTTCCAGAAGATCTTCCAGTTTTTCACTGTGTGCCATCAACCACATTACCAGGCGGTATAACAACGCCAGAGTAATAAAGACGATAAGTACCGGGACCATCGGCACATCATCATAAAACGCCACATCTCCCGCCGCTGATCCCAGCGTCAGAATGATTAACACTTCAAAAAGCGACATCTGCCGCACACCGCGTCTTCCGGTCATTTTGAGGAACAAAAAAACCAGTACAAAGGTATAAAGACTACGTAGTGCCACTTCGCCAAGGAAATCAAAAGGCACTTTATCAAATGCCATACGGTGGAGATCAAACGCCTTCATTTTTATGCTCTTATCGTGGTTTATCCACTAAAAGCATAGTCAACAGTTCATCGGCATGGCGGCGGTGATAGCGCCTTTGAGATAAAACCCGTATTATTGCGCGCTTTCCGTACGACTAAAGTGATTTTCATGACGCAAACATTTATCCCCGGCAAAGATGCCGCACTGGAAGATTCCATCGCTCGCTTCCAGCAAAAACTTTCAGACCTCGGCTTTCAGATTGAAGAGGCCTCCTGGCTGAATCCGGTGCCTAACGTCTGGTCTGTACATATTCGCGACAAAGAGTGCGCACTGTGTTTTACCAACGGTAAAGGCGCAACCAAAAAAGCGGCGCTGGCTTCTGCACTCGGTGAATATTTCGAGCGTCTCTCAACCAACTACTTTTTTGCTGATTTCTGGCTGGGCGAAACCATCGCCAACGGTCCGTTCGTGCATTATCCCAACGAAAAATGGTTCCCACTGAGCGAAAATGACGATGTGCCAGAAGGGCTGCTCGATGACCGTCTGCGCGCATTTTACGATCCGGAGAATGAACTGGCCGGCAGTATGCTGATTGACCTGCAATCCGGTAACGAAGATCGTGGTATTTGCGGTCTGCCGTTTACGCGCCAGTCCGACAATCAGACCGTTTATATTCCGATGAATATCATTGGTAACCTGTACGTTTCTAACGGTATGTCCGCTGGCAATACCCGCAACGAAGCACGCGTTCAGGGGTTGTCCGAAGTTTTCGAACGCTACGTGAAAAACCGCATTATTGCTGAAAGCATCAGCTTGCCGGAAATCCCGGCAGACGTGCTGGCGCGTTACCCAGCGGTGGTTGAAGCCATCGAAACGCTGGAAGCAGAAGGTTTCCCAATCTTTGCTTATGATGGTTCGCTTGGCGGCCAGTATCCGGTGATTTGCGTGGTACTGTTCAATCCTGCTAACGGCACCTGCTTTGCCTCTTTCGGTGCACATCCTGATTTTGGCGTAGCACTGGAACGTACCGTGACCGAGCTGCTGCAAGGTCGTGGCCTGAAAGATTTGGATGTGTTTACTCCGCCAACCTTCGATGATGAAGAAGTTGCTGAACATACCAACCTCGAAACGCACTTTATCGATTCCAGCGGTTTAATCTCCTGGGATCTGTTCAAGCAGGATGCCGATTATCCGTTTGTGGACTGGAATTTCTCCGGCACTACGGAAGAAGAGTTTGCTACGCTGATGGCTATCTTCAACAAAGAAGATAAAGAAGTTTATATTGCCGATTACGAGCATCTGGGCGTTTATGCATGCAGAATTATCGTACCTGGCATGTCCGATATTTATCCGGCTGAAGATCTGTGGCTGGCGAATAACAGTATGGGCAGCCATTTACGTGAAACGATTCTTTCGTTACCAGGCAGCGAGTGGGAAAAAGAAGATTACCTGAACCTCATCGAGCAACTGGATGAAGAAGGTTTTGATGACTTTACCCGCGTGCGTGAGCTGTTGGGTCTGGCGACCGGGTCGGATAACGGTTGGTACACCCTGCGTATCGGTGAATTAAAAGCCATGCTGGCGCTGGCTGGTGGCGATCTGGAACAGGCTCTGGTCTGGACCGAATGGACGATGGAGTTTAACTCATCGGTATTCAGCCCGGAACGCGCCAACTATTATCGCTGCCTGCAAACGTTGTTATTACTGGCGCAGGAAGAAGATCGCCAGCCGCTGCAATATCTGAATGCGTTTGTTCGCATGTACGGCGCAGATGCCGTGGAAGCCGCCAGTGCGGCAATGAGCGGCGAAGCGGCGTTTTATGGTTTGCAACCAGTAGATAGCGATCTGCACGCGTTTGCTGCACATCAGTCGTTGTTGAAGGCCTACGAAAAGCTGCAGCGCGCCAAAGCAGCATTCTGGGCAAAATAAAATCAAATAGCCTACGCAATGTAGGCTTAATGATTCGTCTGAGTTATATTACGGGGCGTTTTTTTAATGCCCCGCTTTACATATATTTGCATTAATAAAATAATTGTAATTATAAAGTTAAATATCGGTAATTTGTATTTAATAAATACGATCGATATTGTTACTTTATTCGCCTGATGCTCCCTTTTAATTAACTGTTTTAGCGGAGGATGCGGAAAAAATTCAACTCATTTGTTAATTTTTAAAATTTATTTTTATTTGGATAATCAAATATTTACTCCGTATTTGCATAAAAACCATGCGAGTTACGGGCCTATAAGCCAGGCGAGATATGATCTATATCAATTTCTCATCTATAATGCTTTGTTAGTATCTCGTCGCCGACTTAATAAAGAGAGAGTTAGTGTGAAAGCTGACAACCCTTTTGATCTTTTACTTCCTGCAGCAATGGCCAAAGTGGCCGAAGAGGCAGGTGTCTATAAAGCAACGAAACATCCGCTTAAGACTTTCTATCTGGCGATTACCGCCGGTGTTTTCATCTCAATCGCATTCGTCTTCTATATCACAGCAACCACTGGCACAGGAACAATGCCCTTCGGCATGGCAAAACTGGTTGGCGGTATTTGCTTCTCTCTGGGGCTGATTCTTTGTGTTGTCTGCGGAGCCGATCTCTTTACTTCCACAGTGTTGATTGTTGTTGCTAAGGCGAGTGGGCGCATCACCTGGGGTCAGTTGGCGAAAAACTGGCTAAATGTCTATTTTGGCAACCTGGTCGGCGCACTGCTGTTTGTACTTTTAATGTGGCTTTCCGGCGAGTATATGACCGCGAATGGTCAATGGGGACTCAACGTCCTACAAACCGCCGACCACAAAGTGCACCATACTTTTATTGAGGCCGTCTGTCTTGGTATCCTGGCAAACCTGATGGTATGTCTGGCAGTATGGATGAGTTATTCTGGCCGCAGCCTGATGGACAAAGCGTTCATTATGGTGCTGCCGGTCGCGATGTTTGTTGCCAGCGGTTTTGAGCACAGTATCGCAAACATGTTTATGATCCCGATGGGTATTGTAATCCGCGACTTCGCATCTCCGGAATTCTGGACCGCTGTCGGTTCTGCACCGGAAAATTTTTCTCACCTGACCGTAATGAACTTCATCACTGATAACCTGATTCCGGTTACGATCGGTAATATTATCGGCGGTGGTTTGTTGGTTGGGTTGACATACTGGGTCATTTACCTGCGTGAAAACGATCACCATTAATGGTTGTCGAAGTACGCAGTAAATAAAAAATCCACTTAAGAAGGTAGGTGTTACATGTCCGAGCTTAATGAAAAGTTAGCCACAGCCTGGGAAGGTTTTACCAAAGGTGACTGGCAGAATGAAGTAAACGTCCGTGACTTCATTCAGAAAAACTACACTCCGTACGAGGGTGACGAGTCCTTCCTGGCTGGCGCTACTGAAGCGACCACCACCCTGTGGGACAAAGTAATGGAAGGCGTTAAACTGGAAAACCGCACTCACGCGCCAGTTGACTTTGACACCGCTGTTGCTTCCACCATCACCTCTCACGACGCTGGCTACATCAACAAAGCGTTGGAAAAAGTTGTTGGTCTGCAGACTGAAGCTCCGCTGAAACGTGCTCTTATCCCGTTCGGTGGTATCAAAATGATCGAAGGTTCCTGCAAAGCGTACAACCGCGAACTGGACCCGATGATCAAAAAAATCTTCACTGAATACCGTAAAACTCACAACCAGGGCGTGTTCGACGTTTACACTCCGGACATCCTGCGTTGCCGTAAATCCGGTGTTCTGACCGGTCTGCCAGATGCTTATGGCCGTGGTCGTATCATCGGTGACTACCGTCGCGTTGCGCTGTACGGTATCGACTACCTGATGAAAGACAAACTTGCACAGTTCACCTCTCTGCAGGCTGATCTGGAAAACGGCGTAAACCTGGAACAGACTATCCGTCTGCGCGAAGAAATCGCTGAACAGCACCGCGCTCTGGGTCAGATGAAAGAAATGGCTGCGAAATACGGCTACGACATCTCTGGTCCGGCTACCAACGCTCAGGAAGCTATCCAGTGGACTTACTTCGGCTACCTGGCTGCTGTTAAGTCTCAGAACGGTGCTGCAATGTCCTTCGGTCGTACCTCCACCTTCCTGGATGTGTACATCGAACGTGACCTGAAAGCTGGCAAGATCACCGAACAAGAAGCGCAGGAAATGGTTGACCACCTGGTCATGAAACTGCGTATGGTTCGCTTCCTGCGTACTCCGGAATACGATGAACTGTTCTCTGGCGACCCGATCTGGGCAACCGAATCTATCGGTGGTATGGGCCTCGACGGTCGTACCCTGGTTACCAAAAACAGCTTCCGTTTCCTGAACACCCTGTACACCATGGGTCCGTCTCCGGAACCGAACATGACCATTCTGTGGTCCGAAAAACTGCCGCTGAACTTCAAGAAATTCGCTGCTAAAGTGTCCATCGACACCTCTTCTCTGCAGTATGAGAACGATGACCTGATGCGTCCGGACTTCAACAACGATGACTACGCTATCGCTTGCTGCGTAAGCCCGATGATCGTTGGTAAACAAATGCAGTTCTTCGGTGCGCGTGCAAACCTGGCGAAAACCATGCTGTACGCAATCAACGGCGGCGTTGACGAAAAACTGAAAATGCAGGTTGGTCCGAAGTCTGAACCGATCAAAGGCGATCTCCTGAACTACGATGAAGTGATGGAGCGCATGGATCACTTCATGGACTGGCTGGCTAAACAGTACATCACTGCACTGAACATCATCCACTACATGCACGACAAGTACAGCTACGAAGCCTCTCTGATGGCGCTGCACGACCGTGACGTTATCCGCACCATGGCGTGTGGTATCGCTGGTCTGTCCGTTGCTGCTGACTCCCTGTCTGCAATCAAATATGCGAAAGTTAAACCGATTCGTGACGAAGACGGTCTGGCTATCGACTTCGAAATCGAAGGCGAATACCCGCAGTTTGGTAACAACGATCCGCGTGTAGATGACCTGGCTGTTGACCTGGTAGAACGTTTCATGAAGAAAATTCAGAAACTGCACACCTACCGTGACGCTATCCCGACTCAGTCTGTTCTGACCATCACTTCTAACGTTGTGTATGGTAAGAAAACTGGTAACACCCCAGACGGTCGTCGTGCTGGCGCGCCGTTCGGACCGGGTGCTAACCCGATGCACGGTCGTGACCAGAAAGGTGCAGTAGCCTCTCTGACTTCCGTTGCTAAACTGCCGTTTGCTTACGCTAAAGATGGTATCTCCTACACCTTCTCTATCGTTCCGAACGCACTGGGTAAAGACGACGAAGTTCGTAAGACCAACCTGGCTGGTCTGATGGATGGTTACTTCCACCACGAAGCATCCATCGAAGGTGGTCAGCACCTGAACGTTAACGTGATGAACCGTGAAATGCTGCTCGACGCGATGGAAAACCCGGAAAAATATCCGCAGCTGACCATCCGTGTATCTGGCTACGCAGTACGTTTCAACTCGCTGACTAAAGAACAGCAGCAGGACGTTATTACTCGTACCTTCACTCAATCTATGTAATTAGATTTGACTGAAATCGTACAGTAAAAAGCGTACAATAAAGGCTCCACGAAAGTGGGGCCTTTTTTAGCACGAGAGCCTTTTTTGTCAGCTATCTATACTTTAAGGTGACTGCCAAAACAGACTCGACGTAGCCTTCGAGCTGCGCACCAACACGGCCTCAGATGGGCCACATCTGGAGAAACACCGCAATGTCAGTTATTGGTCGCATTCACTCCTTTGAATCCTGTGGAACCGTAGACGGCCCGGGTATTCGCTTTATCACCTTTTTCCAGGGCTGCCTGATGCGCTGCCTGTATTGTCATAACCGCGACACCTGGGACACGCATGGCGGTAAAGAAGTTACCGTTGAAGATTTGATGAAGGAAGTGGTGACCTATCGCCACTTTATGAACGCTTCCGGCGGCGGCGTTACCGCATCCGGCGGTGAAGCAATCCTGCAAGCTGAGTTTGTTCGTGACTGGTTCCGCGCCTGCAAAAAAGAAGGCATTCATACCTGTCTGGATACCAACGGTTTTGTTCGTCGTTACGATCCGGTGATTGATGAACTGCTGGAAGTAACCGACCTGGTAATGCTCGATCTCAAACAGATGAACGACGAGATCCACCAAAATCTGGTTGGAGTTTCCAACCACCGCACGCTGGAGTTCGCCAAATATCTGGCGAACAAAAATGTGAAGGTGTGGATCCGCTACGTTGTTGTCCCAGGCTGGTCTGACGATGACGATTCAGCGCATCGCCTCGGTGAATTTACCCGTGATATGGGCAACGTTGAGAAAATCGAGCTTCTCCCCTACCACGAACTTGGCAAACACAAATGGGTGGCGATGGGTGAAGAATACAAACTTGATGGTGTTAAACCACCGAAGAAAGAGACCATGGAACGCGTGAAAGGCATTCTTGAGCAGTACGGTCATAAGGTAATGTTCTAATTTCCCCGTAAAGCGGCAACTTTTTTGAGTTGCCGCTTTTTTATTCCGCTCTGCATAAATAATTCAGAGCTCTATTTCTAACGCCCTTACAGCACAGCTTCCAAATGTATTACCCAAACCGCCAGTATATGTCCTGCGGCTTACGCGCATTTCTCGATTATGTAAAAACGGGTCAGATCTGCCAGAGTCAGCGTCACCGACCACAATAATTATTTATCATTCGCTTTACGCGCCAGCAGCGGGAATATCAGTCCTAATCCTACCAACACAAACGGCGTTGCAACATTCAGCGCCAACTGGAAGGTCCACTCTGCAGTGAAGGCTTCCATTTTCGGGAAGATCCCCGTCAAACAGGCAAAGGCGGTAAAGGCAAAACACCAAATCCCGACGGTCATTGCCAGAGGCTTATTACGAATAAAGACATATTCTGGTTTATATTTCTGCGCCAGGCGAACGACTGCAATAAATGCAACAAATACCCATAAATAACGCAGCGGCATCACTACCGAGTTAAGATTCAACAGCCATTTATAGAGATTGTTCATATCACCAATGCCGAGAGTCGGTAGCATTATCAGGATCGCCACCAGCACCAGGGTCAGAAAATAGCCATTAACGGGCGTACCAGAAGCGTTGGTACGACATAAACTGGCTGGAATATATTTGCTGTCAGCATCGCCTAATAACACTTTAAGCGGCGCATCAATCGAGAATACCAGCGCAGCTACTTGTCCCAGGGTATTCGCAATGGCATAAATCACCATTAAAGTATTACCCATGTTGTAATACTCGCCCAGCTTCTGAAAGGCGTAATACTGACCGTTAGTCATTAAGTCATCCGGGATATTACGCGAGTCAAACATCATCCCCATCGCCAGTGAGCCCAGAATGGCACAAACCGCAACCATCACCGCCAGGCATAACATCCCTTTTGGAAATTCTTTTCCTGGGTTGCGCGTTTGATTAACGTAAGGAGAAATCTTCTCTGCTCCGCCAACCGCGAAAACCAGCATTGAAATAGTGGTAATGTAGGTAAAGTCGATATGAGGAATGAACGTTTCCCAGGTAATGTTTGTGGTCGCAATATGCACTTCAGTAATTGCAGGCGCGGTTACCGCCATCGCCACATACAGGAGCGACATAACAAACATCGCAATCCCTGCCACAGAACCGACGATTTTCAGCGATTTCATACCGCGTGAAGCAACCCACATAAAGAAGATAAACAGCACCAGCGTTAACCCCTGTAACGCTACGACTGAATATTCTTTGATTAACGAACCGTCGCCTTTCATCGCCCAACCGAGCGCAATCAGTATTGCCTGGGGTTTTTGTGCCAGATAGGGAATATGCACTACCCAGTAGGTCCACGCGGCGAGGTAAGCCAGTCCGGGTCCCATCGTGTGTTTAATCCAGGTACTGACCCCGCCCTTCCCATCTTTGAAGGTCGAGCCTAACTGACCAACAATTAGCGCATAAGGTGTGAAATAGAGCGCAAAGATAAACACCCATGAAAAAACAACCACCAGCCCCTGGTTGGCGTAGTTATTAACAACGTTGCCAAAACCCCAGACAGTGATAAAAGACATCAGCGCAATGTTGTACCATCGCAGCTGTTTTTCCTGAACATTCCCAGCCATAGACAAATCCTTCGCCAAAATTAAAGGGGCATCTGTAAAACGAGGGATTATGCGCGGCAAATAAGAAGTGCGGAAATAGCGAAATGCAAAATTATAACCTGCTGCACATTTTATTTTTAAACGAATAAAATTTGGAATAAAGCAAGTCAGATAGAAGAAACAAAAAAGCAGAGTGTGAAACAGTAAGTTCACACTCTGCTTGAATTCATTTACACGTGAGCAACGGGTTTCGGCGTATGACCGGCGTTGCGAAGCAGCATCAGCAAATAGATAAACGATACGCTGGCGATCATGATAAACAATAAATTATCGGAGAAATTCTGCATTAGCATAGCGGTAAATGACGGGCCAAGCAGACTTCCCACGGTATAGCTCAACAGTAAGGCCTGGTTCATCGCCACCAGTTGATGATGTTCAACTTTCTCGCAAGCCCAGGCCATCGCCACCGGATATAGCGTAAAGCCAGCGGCACCGAGGATGAATAACGCTGGGGCCATCGCCGCCTGGCTAAGCATCGCGATACTGCCGAGAATGACGACAAAGACCTGAACACGCAACACCAGCAGTCGACCAAACTTATCCGCCAGACGTCCAATCGGCCATTGTCCAAGGATACCCGCACTGACCAGTACCGCCATCCAGAAACCAATGCTGGCATTGCTCACCCCTTTGTGATTGAGGAACAGCGGCATCAGGCCATATAGAGATCCCAGAACGATTCCTGAGATAATGCAGCCATTCACGCCAAGCCGCGCCTGACGGAGTTTTAGCATTGACGTAATTGACGTCGAATCATGGTTTTCAGCCTGCTGATTCAGCACACGCGTAAACAACAGCGGTAAGATCCCTGCCAACGTCAAACCTGTAACCCACGGCAATACGGACATCAGCTCGGTTGAAACTTTGCTGACCAGTAACTGGCCTAAAAACGTTCCCACGTAATAAACCATCATATACGCAGCAAGCAAACGCCCACGGTTACGTGACGTCCCACTGCACATCAGCGCGCTCTCAACAACCACCCAAATCATGGCACAGCCGACGCCGGCGACAAAACGCCAAGTCAACCAGCTCCAGAATCCAATCATCAGGCCAAGGCCGGCACAGCCAGCGGCAAAAATGAAGGAGGCCAGATAATAGCTGCGGTTAAAGCCAATGCGCTTAATGACATACCCTGTCAGCAATGTACCGACCAGGTTGCCGGTAAAATAGGATGAGCTGACAACGCCTACCTGCCATGTGGACATATGTTCCTGGGCGAGCCAAAGCGGCACGAGTGTATTTAACACTGCGATCGCCAGAGTCAACAAAAGCAGGCCAGACAGCAAAAGCATGACAGGCCGGGTATACGTGGACATGAATTAAAACCGTGAGGAAGTTCAAATTTCATGCGCATCATGCCACCGCCAAAAACATTGTCAATGGGTGAAAATACGCGCATATCGCAGCTGAGGTATTATCGATTTATATTACTCATTCATAACGCTAATGCTGGAGAGACGATTAATCTCATCTGATTGTTTTTATTGATCTAACACAAATTTCATACGCTTCGTTCAGTCGAAAAATTTCATGGTCACAGCAAACTCATATTTCCCGTCTATGCTTTCAGAGCAATGCATCGCGTCTGACCGATTTCAGACGTACCACTGACTCTCGAAAGGAGAAGAGGATGACCAAACCGTATGTTCGTCTTGATAAAAATGATGCTGCCGTTTTGCTTGTTGATCACCAGGCTGGTTTACTTTCCCTTGTACGGGATATCGAACCCGATAAGTTTAAAAATAACGTGCTGGCGCTGGGCGACCTGGCTAAGTATTTCAACTTACCTACTATTCTTACCACCAGTTTTGAAACCGGTCCTAACGGCCCATTAGTTCCAGAACTGAAAGCACAGTTCCCCGATGCACCTTACATTGCTCGCCCGGGCAATATTAACGCCTGGGATAACGAAGATTTTGTAAAAGCTGTCAAAGCGACAGGTAAAAAACAGTTAATTATTGCCGGTGTGGTAACCGAAGTTTGCGTGGCATTCCCGGCGCTTTCAGCCATTGAAGAGGGGTTTGATGTATTTGTCGTGACTGATGCATCAGGGACCTTTAATGAAATTACCCGGCATTCGGCGTGGGATCGCATGTCGCAAGCTGGTGCGCAATTGATGACATGGTTCGGCGTGGCTTGCGAGCTGCACCGTGACTGGCGTAATGATATTGAAGGACTGGCGACGTTGTTCTCTAACCACATTCCTGATTATCGTAATTTGATGACCAGTTATGACACATTAACGAAGCAGAAATAAAAGAGAACCGGGGTCGAAACCCCGGTTGTTACTGATTAGCTTGCGACGGCCATCCCCACGGTCATATGCAAACCATAGAATACGCCGCGGCCGATTAATTCTCCTGCCAGAAGCAGAATGAATGAGACGGATAGTAGCGGAACCGCAGGCTGATAACCTTTTAGCTGTGGTGCAATCCACAAACACAGGGCAACAGCCAAAAGCACGATCCGCCAGGACATCAGCGCACCATAGTCCGGCACCAGCGCTGCGGCCTGCTGCACAGAACTATGAATAGTCGCCAGCTCTGCGCCCTGCATCACTGACATCACACCACTCACTACCAGTGCCAGTACAGAAATGGCTGGCAGCAGACGCATCGCCCAGCCATCGACGCCAGCCAGACTCAGCAACAGGTAACCCAGTAACGGGCCGCCCATAAACATCGTCAGGAAGAAGCCCATCGGCGTCCAGATGCTGTACCAGGTCGGAACGGTATGAATGCTGTTATACACACGCACCATCATCCAGACAAAGATGACGCCAAGAACCATCGTCACTATCAGCCACAGCGTACGCAATGCCGGTGACAGCTTTTTCAGCATTGCCAGCAACCAGCCGATGCCACCAACAGCAAAAAAGATCGAACCGCTGGCGATTTCGTTACTGAGTGCTGAAGCCCCTACCCGGTTGAGCGAGTTAAAGGCGCGCATCGGTGAACCAAGATGAAGCATAGAGGCGATAAAGCCAATGCCCATCAGCACCCATAAACCAAACATGCAGGCAATAACACGCTGCTGGGCTTCTGCTCGCAGGTCGCCTTTGAGCAGCGCCAAAGCCAGAACGATAAAACCACCCGCTACACATTGCCCGAAGACCGTGAAGATCATCAGCGGCCATTCATGCCATCCACTTCCCATCTCACACCTCCTTCGGGTTTGCCAGATAGCCAGTGGTATCCCCGGTCGGGCGGCTGTTGGCATTGGGTTTGATCACAATATTCGGTTTGGTAAAGTGAGCTCGCGGCAACGGCGCAACGGCCGCCAGATCGCCATGTTTTTTACGCAGCTCGTCGATAGGGCCGAAATCCAGCGCCCGCAGCGGGCAAGATTCAACACAGATCGGCTTTTTCCCCTCCGCAACACGGTCATAACAACCATCGCATTTGGTCATATGGCCTTTCGTTTCGTTATATTGCGGTGCGCCATACGGGCAAGCCATATGGCAGTAGCGGCAGCCAATGCACACATCTTCATCGACTACAACAAAACCATCTTCACGTTTATGCATCGCACCACTCGGGCAGACTTTAGTACAAGCCGGATCTTCGCAGTGGTTACATGAAATCGACAGATAGTAGGCAAACACGTTCTGATGCCAGACACCGTTATCTTCCTGCCAGTCACCGCCAGCATATTCATAAATGCGGCGGAAGCTGACTTCCGGCGTCAGATCTTTATAGTCTTTACAGGCCAGCTCGCAGGTTTTGCAACCGGTGCAACGGCTGGAATCAATAAAAAATCCATACTGGGTTGTCATCGGTTACTCCTTACACCTTTTCAACCTGAACAAGGTTTGTATGTGACGGATTCCCCTTAGCGAGAGGAGACGGACGTTGAGTGGTCAGTACGTTGATACAACCGCCCTTATCGACACGTTTTGCATCCGGGTCATACCAGGCACCTTCACCCAGTGCGACCACACCCGGCATCATTCGTGGCGTCACTTTCGCCTCAATATGAACCTCACCACGATCGTTAAAGATCCTGACTTTATCGCCGTTGTTGATACCGCGTTTTTGGGCATCAAGCGGGTTGATCCACATTTCCTGACGGCAAGCCGCTTTCAGCACATCAACGTTGCCGTAAGTTGAGTGAACGCGAGATTTATAGTGGAAACCCGTAAGCTGCAGCGGATACTGTTTGTTCAGCGGATCCTGATAACTTTCAAAGCCCGGCGTGTAGATCGGCAGTGGATCGATCACATCGCCTTCTGGCAATTCCCAGGTAGCGGCAATGTCAGCCAGCGCCTGCGAATAAATCTCAATTTTACCCGATGGCGTGGTCAGTGGATTTGCCTGCGGATCTTCACGGAAGGCTTTATAAGCAACGTGATGCCCTTGTGGGTCGCGCTTTTTAAAGATCCCCTGCTTGCGGAACTCTTCAAACGTTGGCAGTTCAGGAATCGCTTCCCGCGACTGGGCATACAGATGCTGCATCCACTCTTCCTGGGTACGGCCTTCAGTAAACTGTTGCTCAACGCCAAGACGTTTTGCCAGTTCGCTGGTCATTTCATAGATGGTCTTACATTCAAAGCGCGGTTTAATCACCTGATCGTTGAAAATCACGTAAGACATATTCCCGCAGGATGCATCCAGTGCAAAGTCCATCTGTTCGGAAGCGGTGCAGTCAGGCAGCAGGATGTCAGCATATTTCGCCGATGAGGTCATGTGGCAGTCGATAACCACAATCAGCTCGCACTTCTTATCATCCTGAAGGATTTCATGGGTACGGTTGATTTCAGAATGCTGGTTAATCAGGCAGTTACCAGCATAGTTCCAGATCATTTTGATCGGCACATCCAGCTTATCTTTCCCGCGCACACCATCACGCAGCGCCGTCATTTCCGGGCCACGTTCAATGGCATCGGTCCACATAAACATCGAAATGCTGGTCTGGATCGGGTTTTCGAGGGTCGGCATACGGACAAACGGTAAGCTGTATGAACCTTCACGCGCGCCGCTGTTCCCCCCGTTAATACCAACGTTACCGGTCAGAATCGCCAGCATCGAGATAGCACGGGTTGCGATTTCACCGTTAGCGTGACGCTGCGGGCCCCATCCCTGGCTGATAAACGCCGGTTTGGTACTACCGATTTCACGAGCCAGTTTGATGATTTTGTCTGCCGGAACACCGGTGATTTGCGAGGCCCATTCCGGCGTTTTAGCCACGCCATCTGGCCCTTCACCCAGAATATAAGCTTTATAGTGACCATTTTTCGGCGCACTGGCTGGCAGTGTTTTCTCGTCGTAGCCAACGCAATATTTATCGAGGAATGCCTGATCCACCAGGTTTTCGGTGATCATGACATACGCCAGACCGTTAACCAGTGCGGCATCTGTTCCCGGACGAATAGGGATCCACTCATCTTCGCGCCCGGCTCCGGTGTCGGTATAGCGCGGATCGATGATGATCATGCGAGCATTAGATTTCTGACGCGCCTGTTCAAGATAGTAAGTCACCCCACCGCCACTCATTCGCGTTTCGCCAGGGTTATTACCAAACAGCACTACCAGTTTACTGTTTTCGATATCCGACGGGCTGTTACCATCTGCCCAGCCGCCGTAGGTATAGTTCAAACCTTCCGCAATTTGCGCGGAAGAGTAGTCACCGTAATGGTTCAGATAACCGCCGCAGCAGTTCATCAGGCGAGCGACCAGGGTATTTCCCGGCGGCCAGGAGCGGGTCATGGTGCCACCCAGCGTACCGGTGCCATAGTTCAGATAGATGGATTCGTTGCCGTACTCTTTGATCAGGCGCTGCATATTGGTCGCGATGATGTCGTAGGCTTCTTCCCAGCTAATGCGCTCGAATTTGCCTTCACCGCGCGCCCCGACTCGTTTCATCGGATATTTCAGGCGGTCCGGATTGTAGACACGGCGACGCATGGAACGACCACGCAGACAGGCGCGCACCTGGTGCAGGCCGTCATAGTTGTCATCGCCAGTATTATCCGTTTCAACATATTTGATTTCACCGTCCACGACGTGCATACGTAGCGGGCAGCGACTACCACAGTTAACTGTACAGGCGCTCCAGATAACCTTTTCGTCTGATTTTGTTGGAATGGCGCTATCGACAGCGTGCGCAATCCGACTAAAAGGTAATGTTAATGCGCTGCTGGCCATTGCCAGGCCGCCGATCGCTGTCGTTTTTACCAAACCACGGCGACTCACCTCAGCAGCCAATACCGCATCAGGGATTTTCGTTTTCATAATGGCTCACTCAAGCTTGCTCACGATTGATTCCAGTAACAAACCGTATTGTGTAATTATTTCTATAGCAGGTCGCTATATAGGCTTGTATACATCGAATAATTTGAAAATCAAAGAGATAGGTAGATTTTCACTCGAAAGTAGTATTACGTGTAAGTGAGGAGTAATTATTGTTCGGTATCAAAGGGAGACAAAAAAAGCGCCCGCAGGCGCTTTTTAGATTCAGAAAAATTGGGTATTAGCCAATATATTCCAGTCCGTTCATATACGGACGCAGAACTTCTGGTACTTCAATACGACCATCAGCCTGCTGATAGTTTTCCATAACCGCAACCAGCGTACGACCAACAGCCAGACCAGAACCGTTCAGGGTATGAACCAGACGGGTTTTCTTGTCCGACTTGCTACGGCAACGTGCCTGCATACGACGCGCCTGGAAATCCCAGACGTTGGAGCAGGAAGAGATCTCGCGGTAGGTGTTCTGTGCCGGGATCCATACTTCCAGGTCGTAAGTTTTGCAAGCACCAAAACCCATGTCGCCAGTGCAAAGGATGATTTTACGGTACGGCAGGCCCAGCAACTGCAGGACTTTTTCTGCATGACCAGTCATCTCTTCCAGCGCCGCCATTGAGTCTTCCGGTCGCACGATCTGCACCATTTCAACTTTGTCGAACTGGTGCATACGGATCAGACCACGGGTGTCACGACCATATGAACCGGCTTCAGAACGGAAGCATGGGGTGTGGGCGGTCATCTTAATTGGCAGATCATCTTCATCGATGATTTCACCGCGCACCAGGTTGGTCAGCGGAACTTCTGCCGTTGGGATCAGCGCATAGTTACTGGTGTCTGCTTCTTCTTCCAGCGGACGAGTATGGAACAGATCGCCAGCAAATTTCGGCAGCTGACCCGTACCGTACAGCGTGTCCTGGTTAACCAGGTACGGAACATAGTTCTCACTGTAGCCATGCTGTTCGGTATGCAGATCCAGCATAAACTGCGACAGTGCGCGGTGCATGCGAGCAATCTGCCCTTTCATTACCACAAAGCGGGAACCGGTCAACTTAACTGCGGCTGCAAAGTCGAGGCCAGAGTGCATTTCACCCAGCGTCACATGGTCACGAACTTCAAAGTCAAACTCACGCGGGGTGCCCCAGCGGCTGACTTCAACGTTGTCATTTTCGTCTTTACCTACTGGCACTTCATCTGCAGGCAGGTTAGGGATGGTTAGCGCGATATCGCGAATTTCAGCCTGTAAAGCATCCAGCTCGGCTTTTGCTGCATCCAGCTCTTCGCCCAGTTTGTTCACTTCCAGACGTAAAGGCTCGATATCTTCCCCGCGCGCTTTCGCCTGGCCAATGGATTTCGATCGGGAGTTACGCTCCGCTTGCAGGTTTTCCGTTTTGACCTGCAATACTTTACGACGCTCTTCAAGAGCGCCCAGCTTATCTACATCCAGCTTAAAGCCCCGGCGTGCCAGTTTTTCAGCGACTGCGTCTGGCTCATTACGCAGCAGATTGGGATCGAGCATGCTTATCCTGTGCTTATCGAATTAAATGGGAGATGTGGCCACAGCCTGCGACCACAGGGATACAGTAACAACATTACCGCAACGATAACATTAACGGTAGCGTTTTATGGGGCTATTTTGATCCTGTTCAGCCAGCCAGGCGAGCTTTTCGCCAATCTTGCCTTCAAGGCCCCTGTTTGTCGGGAAATAATAGCGTGTTTGTGCTATTTCCGGCGGGAAATAAACCTCACCGGCAGCATAAGCGTTTGCTTCATCATGAGCGTAACGATATTCCTGCCCGTAGCCCATTTCCTTCATTAATTTCGTCGGCGCATTACGCAAATGAACCGGCACGTCATAATCCGGACGTTCGCGAGCATCCGCCAGCGCGGCTTTAAACGCAGTGTAGACAGCGTTGCTTTTTGGCGCGCAGGCCAGGTAAACAATCGCCTGAGCAATGGCGCGTTCACCTTCCGCCGGGCCAACTCGGGTAAAGCAATCCCAGGCCGCAATTGCCACCTGCATCGCTCGTGGATCAGCATTACCCACATCTTCCGACGCTATCGCCAGACAGCGACGCGCGACATATAACGGATCGCCACCGGCAGTAATAATTCGTGCATACCAGTACAGCGCCGCATCGGGTGCGCTACCACGTACCGACTTATGCAGTGCGGAAATGAGATCGTAAAAGCGATCGCCTTTGTTATCAAAGCGGGCGCTACGTTCACCGGCGATTTCGGTCAGTAATTCAGGCTTCAGGACCCGCTTACCGCTATCATCGACTTCGGCCATATCCGCCATCATTTCCAGCGTATTTAACGCCCGGCGCGCGTCGCCATTCACCAGTTCAGCAATGGCGCGTCGTGTTTCATCTGGCAGAACAATATCCTGACCACCATAGCCACGGGTTTTGTCTTCCATCGCCTGAGTCAGTACTTGCTCAATATCCTCTGTACTCAGGGATTTCAGCAGATAGACACGGGCACGGGAAAGCAGTGCCGAATTAAGCTCAAATGACGGGTTTTCAGTGGTTGCACCAATAAAAGTGATGGTGCCGTCTTCAATATGTGGCAGAAACGCATCCTGCTGGCTTTTGTTGAAACGGTGAACTTCGTCAACAAAAAGAATAGTGCGGCGACCAGCATTGCGGTTTTGCCGAGCGCGCTCGATCGCCTCGCGAATCTCTTTCACGCCAGAAGTAACGGCAGAAATACGTTCCACATCAGCGTTCGCATAGCGGGCAATCACTTCAGCGAGGGTTGTTTTGCCGGTACCCGGTGGCCCCCAGAGGATCATCGAATGCAAATGCCCGGCTTCGATTGCACGCGGCAACGGCTTCCCCGCAGCCAGCAAATGTTGCTGACCGATATACTGTGCTAAATTTTCTGGCCGCATACGCGCGGCCAGAGGTTGAAAAGTGTTATCCGAAAAATCGAGCGACAGATTGCTCACTCAGGTGCCTCTACTTACGTTGATCATCTACCGTGACGCCTTGCGGCGGGGTGAAGGTAAATTTCGCTGCATCCACAGCCCCATTTTGCTGGGATTTCAGCTGATAACTGCTGCGCTGATCGTCCTGCTCCACCGCGCTAAACTGATGGATCGTGCCATCACGTCCCACGTTAATGGTGAACTGCTTCAGATTGCCATTGCTGGCTTTCGGCGTCAGGACAAAGTCATCGCCATTCTGTTTGATATTGTACTGCTGCCAGTCGCTGGACTGGTTGCGGGCAATCAGCATAAACGGCGTATTACCGGTGGCATCTTTCAGCCAGGTTGCCGTAGCTTGCTCAACGAACGGGTTATAGAACCACAGTGTTTTACCGTCAGAAACCAGAATGCTTTCATCAGGTTGAGTCATATGCCAGTTGAATAAGTTTGGACGTTTCACCCACAGATCGCCCTGGCCTTCCTGCACCGCCGCGCCGCTACCGTCAGTCACTTTTTGTGTGAAGCTGGCGTGGAAGCTGCTGACTTTATCCAGGCGGCTTTTCAGATCGCTTGCGGCATCAGCCCAAACGCTGCTTGCTACTAAGCTTGAGAGTAATGCACAGGTGATGGCAATTTTTTTCATCATTATTCCTCAAATTACGTCACTCCCGACCGGGAGTTCCCTCTACTCTCTATTCCAGGCTAATAATCAGCTTGAGGAAAGAAGAAAATACTGAATTTTCAGTTGATAGAGTGCCGGATGCAACGCTACCGCGCCTTATCCGGCCTACGATGCATTAATTAGTCAAACGGCGGTGGGGCCAGCACTTCACGATTACCGTTGTGCCCCTGTTCGCTGACAATCCCCTGCGCTTCCATCTGTTCGATAATACGCGCTGCACGGTTATAACCAATGCGGAACTGACGCTGTACGCCAGAAATTGATGCTTTGCGTTTTTCAGTGACAAACTGCACCGCCTGATCGAACAACGGATCCAGTTCTTCAGCGCCATCGAAACCGCCCGCGCCACCTTCGCTTTCACTGTCGGAGGTGATGCCATCAACATACTGTGGGCGACCACGCGCTTTCCAGTCCTGCACCACGGCATGAACTTCCTGATCGCGAACAAAAGCACCATGAACACGTACCGGCAACGTGGAGTTCGGCCCAGAGTAAAGCATATCCCCCATACCCAGCAGTGATTCCGCGCCAGCCTGATCAAGAATGGTACGTGAGTCAATCTTACTGGATACGGTAAAGGCGATACGGGTCGGAATATTCGCTTTAATCAGACCAGTAATAACATCAACCGATGGACGCTGCGTTGCCAGTACGAGGTGGATACCCGCGGCACGGGCTTTTTGCGCCAGACGTGCTATAAGCTCTTCCACTTTTTTACCTACCGTCATCATCAGGTCGGCAAATTCGTCCACCAACACCACAATGTACGGTTCTTTTTTCAGCACCGGATGCTGGGCATCCATACTGTCACCCGGCTTCCAGTACGGGTCTGGAATCGGACGCATCATGCGATCGGCTTCAGCAATTTTTTCGTTATAACCCGCCAGATTACGCACACCTAGGGCGGACATCAGCTTATAACGACGTTCCATTTCATTTACGCACCAGCGCAAAGCGTTGGCAGCATCTTTCATGTCGGTAACGACTTCCGTTAACAGATGCGGAATGCCTTCATAAACCGAAAGCTCCAGCATTTTCGGGTCGATCATGATGAAACGCACATCTTCTGGCTGTGCTTTATAAAGCATGCTCAGGATCATCGCGTTCACCCCGACAGACTTACCGGAACCGGTAGTCCCCGCAACCAACAAGTGCGGCATTTTCGCCAGATCGGCAACCACCGGCTCACCGGCGATATCTTTACCCAGCACCACGGTTAATGGCGACGGATTATCGCGGAATTTGGCGTTATCCAATACTTCGCGCAGATAAACGGTTTGTCGTTTTTTATTCGGTAACTCCAGACCTACATAGGGTTTGCCAGGAATAACTTCAACGACACGCACCGCCACCGTCGAAAGTGAACGGGCAAGGTCCCGTGACAAGTTAGAAATGCGCGCCGCTTTTACGCCCGGTGCCAGGTTAAGTTCAAAGCGAGTGATAACCGGCCCCGGAGAGTAATTGACGACATCGGCTTTAATACGGAAATCAGCCAGACGCGCTTCCACCAGGCGCGCCATTTGTTCAAGCGCAAAGGTATCTACCGGCTCCACTTCGCTCGGCGGCGGCGTCAGCAAATCCAGAGAAGGCAGCGGCGTCGTCGGTTTATGCAACGGACGGCTGTCACCATTGCGCATCAACAGCGGATGAAGCAGGGTATCCTGCGGCTGTGGCGCAACTGGCTGTTGTGGCTGCTGATACTGCGGCTGCGGTGCAACCGGTTGTTGCAGCTGTTGATACTGCTGCTGCGGCGCAACCGGCTGTTGCGGCTGCTGATATTGCTGCTGTGGCGCAACCGGTTGTTGCGGCTGCTGATATTGTGGCTGCGGCGCAACCTGCTGTTGTGGCTGCTGATACTGCTGCTGCGGCGCAACCGGCTGTTGCGGCTGCTGATATTGCTGCTGTGGCGCAACCGGCTGTTGTGGCTGCTGATACTGCTGCTGCGGTGCAACCGGTTGTTGCGGCTGCTGTACAGGTTCAACAATTGGCGTAAACAACGGTTCGTGTGGACCATCATCCAGCAACGCTTTCATTGGCGAAAATTCAAAATCATCCAGCGAGAACGGATTCGCCCCAGCCGGTTGTTCGCCGGAATAACGTTGTTGTTGAGTTTGCGCAAACTGACGAGCCAGTTCAGCCTCTGCCGCAGCATCTGCATCTTCTGCGTTTACGGGCACATCATGTTGATACTGTTCGCCATAGCGTTGCTGCTGTGTCTGGGCGAACTGACGTGCCAGTTCATCCTGCTGCATCGCATCGATTTCATCATCGTTGTACTGATCGCCAGAATCGTACTGATTGCGCTGGGCTTCACGGGCTTTTTCTTCCGCCGCACGCTGTGAGGGCAGCTTAATACCGTAAGACGCCAATTCACGACGAGTTGGCACGCGGATACGTTTCGGTCGTGGCAACTGCGGGCCAATCCCCTCTTTGACCTGCGGACGCGGTCCACCGCTATTTGCCAGACTGAAGACTGGCGCGGCAACGGTTGCGGCAGCCCCCGTCGCCAGTGTCGCTTTTTTCACGCCAGATGCCAGCGGAGAAACAGCGGCAGCGGCTTCTACTGGAGGTACTGCTGCAACAGAAGGTGCTTTCAGCGAAGATTTGATCGGTTCTGGTTCTTTAACCGGTTCTGGAATCGGTTGATACCAGGCCGCAAGTTGTTCACGTTCACGGGCTCGCTTCTCTTCCACTTCTTCAAAGTAGTAAAGCGGCGGACGCGCGGGTTTTGTCTCTTCTACAACGGGTTCAGGCTCCACAACAGGCTGCTGTTCAACAGGTTGCGGCTGTTGGTACAACGGCTCCTGAGCGACTGGCTGCTGATAAGTTTGCTCAGTCTGGTATGTAGACTGTGGAGCAAAAGTGGATTGCTGCTCTTCGGCTTGCCAGGCGTTACCTGCCACCGATTGTTCTGGCGCAGGGGCGTAATACGACTGTTGCGCAGACTGTTCCGGCGCAGTTGCGTAATACGGTTGCTGAACAGGTTGTTCCGCCGCAGGCGCATAATACGGCTGCTGTGGCTGTACAGGTTGTTGCAGCGGCTCATTATATTGCACTGCAGGCTGCGCATATTGTGGCTGCTGTGGGTAACCTTCCGGTGCAGGAGCAATCACCGGCTCTCCCGTTTGTGGCCCCGGTACAGGCTGCCAGGCTACTGTAGGTTGTGCAGGTGCAACATCAACAGAGGCAACAGATGGCGTCTGAGTCACAGGTTCAACCGGTGCAGCCCAGCTTTGCGTCGCCGTGGTAGCAGCAGCTGCTACAGCAACAGGTTCGGTAATTGGCGCACCGTTTAATAATGGATCGTACTCGTCATATTCTGGCTGCGTTGCACGATTGCCCGAAAAGAGGACGTCGTCAGGGTCGGCAGCCACACCGCGTGCAGTGTAGGTAATCTCTTCGTCATCATCCATCCGCTTACCGGAGAACAACGCAGCGTCTGTTTGCCGCCCCATCGGATTAATGAATTTTTCCGCCAACCGTTTACGACGCGCTAGCGCGCCGCGAAGAATACGAGCACGGCGTGATTCATGCTGTTTGCCGTGATTTTCATCTTCATACTCTTCGTCATCTTCATACTCATCTTCATCGACCCAGGTATCATCGCGACGGGTACGATTACTGGCGAAGGTAAGAATATTTAAAATCCAGCCGCCGAGTTTTTCAGCAATGGTCACCCATGACCAACCGGTGAACAGCGTCAGGCCCGCTGCCCAAACGCAGAGCAGCGCAATAGTTCCCCCGCTACTGTGTAGCAGTGGTTGTAGCGTAGTGCTTAGTAAGCTGCCAATGACGCCACCGGAGGCAAAATACCAGATATCGTCAGCGTTGATTGCCGCCAGACCACAGGAGGTAAGGATGAGCGCCAAAACGCCAATGATGCGTAGCGAAACGGCAAAATAATCAATGTATTCGTCGCTGGACTGATGACGCCAGGCAAACCAACAACCGCCGACAATAATGACGGGAATGGTGTAAGCCATCACGCCAAAAATAAAGAACAGCGTATCTGCCAGCCACGCACCGGGCATCCCACCTAAATTATGGATAGGTTCATGCCAGGCCGTTTGCGACCAGCTGGGGTCCGAAGGGTTAAAGCTTAGTAAGGCAGCCATCAACCAGACGGCAAACAGGACAATAAGGATCAGCAACGCCTCCAGAAGGCGGCGGCCGCTACTTAACTTTGTCAATGTGACTTCTTTGTCTTCAGTGTATTCCTGGCTCAAGAAAGGCTCTCCAGGTTACAGGCTTTTCCTGCCCGATGCTAAAACGGACAACAGTACCAGGTTACCCCAGTACTGTTGCTGTATGGATTAACAGGAGTGTAATCAAAATACGCCGATTTTGCACCTGTTCCGTGTTAGCGCGTCTTAATAACCAGACGATTACTCTGCTTGACTTCTTCCATAACAACGTATGTCCGTGTGTCATTGACGCCAGGCAGACGCAGCAGGGTTTCCCCCAGCAACTTACGGTAAGCTGACATATCCGGCACGCGTGTTTTCAACAGGTAGTCGAAATCACCGGATACTAAATGACACTCCTGAATTTCTTCAAGTTTTTGTACAGCGGTATTGAATTGTTCAAACACATCCGGTGCGCCACGATTCAGAGTAATCTCAACGAATACCAGAAGTGATGCATCCAGATAATGGGGGTTCAGCAGCGCCGTATAGCCCTGAATAAACCCTTGTCTTTCCAGCCGACGCACACGCTCAAGGCACGGCGTTGGGGAAAGTCCCACACGTTTAGAAAGCTCGACGTTAGAAATACGCCCATCCTTTTGCAACTCATTAAGAATGTTACGATCGATACGGTCGAGATCTTTGCCAGGGCGCTTCTTGCTATCTACCATTATTATTGTCTCTCTGTATTCCTTCCCTACTCCTGTCTGACCCTGAAACATCACTGTTCAGAGTCGCTACCCGTCACGATAGACCGAAATCATGAAGATTCACGGCGCGCAATGCCTGGGTCTACGGTGAGAAGACCGTTGCCTTGTGGCAGCTATCGACATCACGAATGGCGTCTGTCCACGCCATACGTAGATTTCACTAGCACGGTAAACATGGTATTTACATGCATGGTTATGCGCATATAAGAATACTGTTTTTTTTTCTTCCTCGAATGTTTTCGCAAAACACCAGGGGATTGTCAAAGCAAAACATCGATTTTTAGTACAACATGCCAGATATTCATTACCAGAGGCGTTTATTCATCATTTAATTGGCTTATAAAGCGGGAAATTTAAGTAGCAGAGGTGATAATGACGGGAGAATTTGACCGTCTTATCGATGCTGCCGATTGCACAAATTGTTAACAAAATCGTCATACTCTTTTTTTACGTCTGTAAATTCCCTACAATTCTGCCCATTGTCTGCCAACAACTATGGGGATCTCATGGGCACGACCAAACACAGTAAACTGCTTATCCTGGGTTCAGGCCCGGCGGGATACACCGCTGCTGTCTACGCGGCGCGCGCCAACCTGCAACCTGTGCTGATTACCGGCATGGAAAAAGGCGGCCAACTGACCACCACCACGGAAGTGGAAAACTGGCCTGGCGATCCAAACGATCTGACCGGTCCGTTATTAATGGAGCGCATGCACGAACATGCCACCAAATTTGAAACTGAAATCATCTTTGATCACATCAACAAAGTTGATTTGCAGAATCGTCCGTTCCGTCTGACTGGCGATAGCGGCGAATATACTTGCGACGCGCTGATTATTGCCACCGGAGCTTCTGCACGCTATCTCGGCCTGCCATCTGAAGAAGCCTTTAAAGGCCGTGGAGTTTCTGCTTGTGCAACCTGCGACGGTTTCTTCTATCGCAACCAGAAAGTTGCGGTCATCGGCGGCGGCAATACCGCGGTTGAAGAGGCGCTGTATCTGTCTAACATCGCTTCGGAAGTGCATCTGATTCACCGCCGTGACGGTTTCCGCGCGGAAAAAATACTTATTAAGCGTCTGATGGATAAAGTGGAGAACGGCAACATCATTCTACACACCAACCGTACGCTGGAAGAGGTGACCGGCGATCAGATGGGCGTCACTGGCGTTCGTCTGCGCGATACGCAAAACAGCGATAACATCGAGTCACTCGACGTTGCCGGTCTGTTTGTTGCTATCGGTCACAGCCCGAATACTGCCATTTTCGAAGGGCAGCTGGAACTGGAAAACGGCTACATCAAAGTACAGTCGGGTATTCATGGTAATGCCACCCAGACCAGCATCCCTGGCGTCTTTGCCGCAGGCGACGTGATGGATCACATTTATCGCCAGGCTATTACATCTGCTGGTACAGGCTGCATGGCAGCACTTGATGCGGAACGCTACCTCGATGGTTTAGCTGACGCAAAATAATTTTACAAATCAGTAACAAAAGTAAAGAAGGCGACACCATGCGACTATGGGTCGCCTTTATTTTTTCCTCGTTGTAACATTGCTCTGCAAATAATTCTGATAACTCACCTGCTAAGCGTGCAATGAATAAATCCCGTCAAAAAGAGTTAACCCGCTGGTTAAAACAGCAAAGCGTCATCTCCCAACGTTGGCTGAATATTTCTCGTCTGCTGGGCTTTGTGAGCGGCATATTGATCATTGCCCAGGCCTGGTTCATGGCGCGAATTCTGCAACATATGATTATGGAGAATATTCCCCGTGAAGCCCTGCTGCTTCCCTTTACGTTACTGGTTCTGACCTTTGTACTGCGCGCATGGGTGGTCTGGTTACGCGAACGGGTGGGTTATCACGCCGGGCAGCATATCCGCTTTGCCATCCGCCGTCAGGTTCTCGACCGTCTGCAACAAGCAGGGCCAGCGTGGATTCAGGGTAAACCGGCGGGGAGCTGGGCGACGCTGGTACTCGAGCAAATTGACGATATGCATGATTACTATGCACGCTACCTGCCGCAAATGGCGCTGGCAGTGTCGGTGCCGTTGCTGATTGTGGTGGCTATCTTCCCCTCTAACTGGGCTGCGGCGCTCATTCTGCTGGGCACTGCTCCGTTAATTCCGTTGTTTATGGCGCTGGTTGGAATGGGGGCTGCCGATGCTAACCGACGTAACTTTCTCGCTCTTGCTCGCTTAAGTGGGCATTTTCTCGATCGCCTGCGCGGCATGGAAACATTGCGTATTTTTGGTCGTGGTGAAGCTGAAATTGAAAGTATTCGTTCTGCTTCGGAAGATTTCCGCCAACGGACAATGGAAGTGCTACGGCTGGCGTTTTTATCCTCCGGCATTCTCGAATTTTTTACCTCGCTGTCAATTGCTCTGGTGGCGGTCTACTTTGGTTTTTCCTATCTCGGCGAGCTGGATTTTGGTCACTATGATACTGGCGTGACGCTGGCTGCGGGTTTTCTGGCCCTGATCCTTGCGCCGGAGTTTTTCCAGCCATTACGCGATCTCGGTACGTTTTATCATGCTAAAGCCCAGGCTGTTGGCGCAGCTGACAGTCTGAAAACGTTTATGGAAACCCCGCTCGCCCATCCGCAACGTGGTGAGGCGGAATTAGCATCAACCGATCCGGTGACCATTGAAGCCGAGGATCTGTTTATTACATCACCAGAAGGTAAAACGCTGGCTGGACCGCTGAACTTTACTTTGCCAGCAGGCCAACGTGCAGTGTTGGTTGGTCGCAGCGGTTCAGGTAAAAGCTCACTGCTGAACGCGCTTTCTGGTTTTCTCTCATATCAGGGATCGCTACGAATCAACGGGATAGAATTACGCGATTTATCACCGGAATCATGGCGTAAACATCTCTCCTGGGTTGGGCAAAACCCACAATTACCGGCAGCAACACTACGGGATAACGTACTACTGGCACGACCTGATGCCAGCGAACACGAGTTACAAACAGCGCTGGATAACGCCTGGGTCAGTGAGTTTCTACCGCTCCTGCCACAAGGCGTTGATACGCCTGTTGGCGACCAGGCTGCCCGCCTTTCCGTGGGGCAGGCACAGCGCGTGGCGGTGGCCCGAGCATTACTAAATCCCTGTTCGCTATTACTGTTGGATGAACCCGCTGCCAGCCTTGATGCTCACAGTGAACAGCGCGTAATGGAGGCGCTTAATGCCGCCTCTCTGCGCCAGACAACGTTAATGGTCACCCACCAGTTAGAAGATCTTGCTGACTGGGATGTCATTTGGGTAATGCAGGATGGTCAGATTATTGAGCAAGGACGTTACGCGGAATTAAGTGTGGCTGGTGGCCCATTCGCCACATTACTGGCCCATCGTCAGGAGGAGATTTAAATGCGCGCTTTGCTACCCTATCTGGCACTGTATAAACGTCATAAATGGATGTTAAGTCTTGGTATTGTGCTGGCAATTGTCACGCTGCTCGCCAGTATCGGTCTGTTGACACTTTCCGGCTGGTTCCTCTCGGCCTCAGCGGTAGCGGGGGTTGCCGGACTGTACAGCTTCAACTATATGCTACCCGCTGCGGGCGTGCGTGGTGCAGCAATCACCCGTACTGCCGGGCGCTATTTTGAACGTCTGGTAAGTCACGACGCGACTTTCCGCGTGTTGCAGCATCTGCGCATTTATACCTTCAGCAAATTGCTGCCCCTCTCCCCTGCAGGACTGGCGCGCTATCGTCAGGGCGAATTGCTCAACCGCGTGGTGGCGGATGTTGATACGCTCGATCATCTTTACCTGCGCGTTATCTCGCCGCTGGTGGGCGCTTTTGTGGTGATTATGGTGGTGACAATCGGGTTAAGTTTCCTTGATTTCACCCTCGCCTTTACGCTGGGCGGCATTATGTTACTGACGCTTTTCCTTATGCCACCACTGTTTTATCGTGCGGGAAAAAGCACCGGGCAAAATCTGACTCATCTTCGCGGGCAGTATCGCCAACAACTGACGGCCTGGCTGCAAGGGCAAGCTGAGCTGACCATTTTTGGTGCCAGCGATCGTTATCGCACGCAGTTAGAGAATACCGAAATTCAGTGGCTGGAAGCGCAACGTCGTCAATCTGAACTCACCGCATTGTCGCAAGCGATAATGCTGCTCATTGGCGCGTTAGCGGTGATCCTGATGCTGTGGATGGCGTCTGGCGGCGTTGGCGGCAATGCTCAACCCGGCGCGTTAATTGCCCTGTTTGTCTTCTGCGCGTTAGCCGCGTTTGAAGCACTGGCACCAGTAACGGGTGCATTTCAGCATCTGGGGCAAGTCATTGCCTCTGCCGTTCGGATCACTGACTTAACGGATCAAAAACCGGAAGTCACCTTCCCTGATACCCAAACTCGTGTTGCCGATCGCGTTTCGCTGACGTTACGGGATGTTCAATTCACTTATCCGGAGCAATCCCAACAGGCACTTAAAGGGATTTCTCTTCAGGTAAACGCCGGGGAACATATAGCGATTCTCGGGCGAACCGGATGCGGCAAATCAACACTGTTACAACTGCTGACCCGCGCATGGGACCCGCAACAAGGCAAGATTTTGCTTAACGATAGCCCCATAGCCAGCCTGAATGAAGCGGCTCTACGACAGACCATCAGCGTTGTTCCTCAGCGAGTGCATCTGTTTAGCGCCACGCTGCGTGATAATCTGTTACTCGCCTCACCTGGCAGTAGTGATGAGGCTCTGGCGGAGATCTTGCGTCGCGTTGGTCTGGAGAAGCTGCTCGAGGATGCAGGTCTCAACAGTTGGTTGGGTGAAGGCGGACGCCAGCTCTCCGGTGGTGAACTGCGCCGTCTGGCTATCGCCCGTGCGCTGTTACATGATGCGCCGCTGGTATTGCTGGATGAACCTACAGAAGGCTTAGATGCCACAACCGAAAGTCAGATCCTTGAATTGCTTGCAGAAATGATGCATGAGAAAACGGTGTTAATGGTCACCCATCGACTTCGCGGACTCTCTCGTTTCCAACAAATAATAGTGATGGACAACGGGCAAATTATTGAGCAAGGTACTCACGCAGAACTGCTTGCCAGACAGGGGCGTTATTACCAGTTCAAGCAGGGTTTGTAAGCTATTATTGAACGATCCGACTTGCGTGGAGTTTTGCGGTCATGCGCCTAGTTCAGCTTTCTCGCCATTCAATAGCCTTCCCTTCCCCGGAAGGCGCATTACGTGAGCCTAACGGCCTGCTGGCACTGGGGGGCGATCTTAGCCCTGCGCGCCTGTTAATGGCTTACCAGCGTGGTATTTTTCCGTGGTTTTCTCCAGGCGACCCCATCCTCTGGTGGTCGCCCGATCCTCGCGCGGTGCTTTGGCCTGAATCACTGCATATCAGCCGTAGTATGAAGCGATTTCATAAACGCTCGCCCTATCGAGTCACGATGAATTACGCTTTTGGTCAGGTCATTGAAGGCTGTGCCAGCGATCGCGAAGAAGGAACCTGGATCACGCGTGGCGTGGTCGAAGCCTACCATCGCCTTCACGAACTCGGTCATGCCCACTCTATTGAAGTCTGGCGTGAAGATGAGCTTGTCGGCGGTATGTACGGCGTGGCCCAGGGAACGCTATTTTGTGGCGAGTCCATGTTCAGCCGGATGGAAAATGCGTCTAAAACGGCGCTTCTGGTATTCTGTGAGGAATTTATTGGTCATGGCGGTAAACTTATCGACTGCCAGGTCCTTAACGATCACACAGCGTCGCTTGGTGCCTGCGAAATTCCCCGCCGGGATTACCTCAATTATCTCAATCAAATGCGCCTCGGACGATTGCCGAATAATTTCTGGGTACCACGGTGCTTGTTTTCACCACAAGAATGAATGTTTTCGGCACATTTCTCCCCAGAGTGTTATAATTGCGGTCGCAGAGTTGGTTACGCTCATTACCCCGCTGCCGATAAGGAATTTTTCGCGTCAGGTAACGCCCATCGTTTATCTCACCGCTCCCTTATACGTTGCGCTTTTGGTGCGGCTTAGCCGTGTGTTTTCGGAGTAATGTGCCGAACCTGTTTGTTGCGATTTAGCGCGCAAATCTTTACTTATTTACAGAACTTCGGCATTATCTTGCCGGTTCAAATTACGGTAGTGATACCCCAGAGGATTAGATGGCCAAAGAAGACAATATTGAAATGCAAGGTACCGTTCTTGAAACGTTGCCTAATACCATGTTCCGCGTAGAGTTAGAAAACGGTCACGTGGTTACTGCACACATCTCCGGTAAAATGCGCAAAAACTACATCCGCATCCTGACGGGCGACAAAGTGACTGTTGAACTGACCCCGTACGACCTGAGCAAAGGCCGCATTGTCTTCCGTAGTCGCTGATTGTTTTACCGCCTGATGGGCGAAGAGAAAGAACGAGTAAAAGGTCGGTTTAACCGGCCTTTTTATTTTGTGATATGTATGAAGTACTTTGGAAGTATAAATCCATAACTTGTCTCGATGTAGATATACTGCACAACTTGTTTACAGTATGAGCAAACAATAATTATCATTAAAATTCTTCTTGACCGTTTTACTCCAACTCCCTATAGTAGCGCCCCGTTGCCACCCATGAGGTTTGGCAGCAAAACAATTTGGTGAGGTGTCCGAGTGGCTGAAGGAGCACGCCTGGAAAGTGTGTATACGGCAACGTATCGGGGGTTCGAATCCCCCCCTCACCGCCATATTCAAAGAAGAGCTCGTACGAAAGTGCGAGCTTTTTTTTCGCATATTGCACTCCAGGGGGGATGAGAAGCCCCGACCGGGGTTCGACAACTGGCGCAGCCAGTTGGACAGACCACGAACACAGTGAGTGGGCTGCCCGCAGGGCGAGCGAAGCGAGTCAATCCCCCCCTCACCGCCATATTCAAAGAAGAGCTCGTACGAAAGTGCGAGCTTTTTTTTCGCATATTGCACTCCAGGGGGGATGAGAAGCCCCGACCGGGGTTCGACAACTGGCGCAGCCAGTTGGACAGACCACGAACACAGTGAGTGGGCTGCCCGCAGGGCGAGCGAAGCGAGTCAATCCCCCCCTCACCGTCATATTTAAAGAAAAGCGCGTACGAAAGTACGAGCTTTTTTCGCATTTTATCTGCCTGTTCGACAGTGAACCAGCAGAGGAGCAACAGTTCGTTAAGTACGAATTTCTAAGCAGCCTGTACGGCAGTGAACCATCAACATCCACTTCATTTGCCGAATACAGCTTTCTAAGCTGCCTGTACGGCAGTGAACGCGTTCGCAAAGGTTTTACCGCACCCCGTCGATTTCTAAGCTGCCTGTACGGCAGTGAACTCAAATACTACACGTTTAGCTCGTTGTTAATAAAGCAAAATCATCTCATTTTCCTGCTGGCACCCTTTTTTATTCTTACCTTCCAGCACCATTAATTATCAACAACTTACCTTCACCTCCAAAAATAGGGTTTTCACCGCCCCAGCCTACAAACAAAAAGTCCGTAACCTCTTTCGAGATTACGGACTTCACCAACCTACCTGACAATCAGATTAATGCGCTGCTTCCGCCTTGTGCTTTTGTGCACTCTGGAATCCATAAGTCAGCTCATTTTTCTCTTTATCCAGCGCAACCGTCACCTGACCGCCGTCCACCAGCGAACCAAACAACAGTTCGTTGGCGAGCGGTTTTTTCAGGTTGTCCTGGATGACACGCGCCATCGGACGTGCGCCCATTGCCCGGTCGTAACCTTTCTCGGCCAGCCAGTTACGCGCTTCCTGGCTCACTTCCAGAGAAACACCTTTCTGATCCAACTGAACCTGCAACTCGACGATGAATTTATCCACTACCTGATGGATCACGTCGGTGGAGAGATGATCGAACCAGATAATGTTGTCGAGACGGTTACGAAACTCCGGCGTAAAGATCTTCTTGATCTCTTCCATCGCATCGGTACTGTTGTCCTGGTGGATAAGACCAATCGATTTACGCTCAGTTTCTCGTACCCCAGCGTTGGTGGTCATCACCAATACCACGTTACGGAAGTCCGCTTTGCGTCCGTTGTTATCGGTCAGCGTACCGTTGTCCATCACCTGCAACAGAATATTGAACACGTCCGGGTGCGCTTTCTCGATTTCGTCCAGCAGCAGCACCGCATGTGGATGCTTGATGACCGCATCAGTCAGCAAACCGCCCTGATCAAAACCAACGTATCCCGGAGGCGCACCAATCAGACGGCTGACGGTATGGCGTTCCATATACTCGGACATATCAAAGCGCAGAAGCTCAATGCCCAAAGCTTTCGAAAGCTGTACCGTCACCTCTGTTTTCCCGACCCCGGTAGGGCCTGCAAACAGGAACGAACCGACCGGTTTATGTTCGTGACCTAAACCTGCACGCGCCATCTTAATGGCTTCAGTCAGCGCCTCAATGGCTTTATCCTGACCGAAGACCAGCATTTTCAGGCGATCGCCGAGGTTTTTCAGGGTATCGCGGTCACTCTGCGAAACACTCTTCTCTGGAATGCGCGCAATACGGGCCACCACGGACTCAATATCCGCCACATTAACGGTTTTCTTGCGTTTGCTTACCGGCATCAGGCGTGCGCGAGCGCCCGCTTCGTCGATAACGTCAATGGCTTTATCCGGCAGATGACGATCGTTAATGTATTTCACCGCCAGCTCTACCGCTGCACGCACCGCTTTTGCGGTATAACGCACGTCGTGGTGCGCTTCATACTTCGGTTTCAGGCCATTGATGATTTGAACAGTTTCTTCGATCGACGGTTCAGTAATATCAATTTTCTGGAAGCGACGCGCCAGAGCACGGTCTTTCTCGAAAATGTTGCTGAACTCCTGATAGGTTGTCGAACCAATTACGCGAATTTTACCGCTGGAGAGCAGCGGTTTGATCAGGTTAGCCGCATCGACCTGGCCACCAGAGGCTGCACCCGCACCGATAATGGTGTGGATCTCATCAATAAACAGGATGCTGTTAGTATCCTGCTCCAGCTGCTTGAGCAACGCTTTAAAACGTTTTTCAAAGTCGCCGCGATATTTTGTGCCCGCTAACAGAGAACCGATATCGAGAGAGTAAATCGTACAGTCAGCCATCACTTCCGGCACATCGCCCTGAACAATTCGCCAGGCAAGACCTTCCGCAATCGCGGTTTTACCGACACCAGATTCCCCCACCAGCAGCGGGTTGTTTTTACGGCGACGGCAGAGAACCTGAATAGCACGCTCCAGCTCCTTCTCACGACCAATCAGTGGGTCGATTCCTCCCACGCGCGCAAGCTGATTCAGGTTCGTCGTGAAATTCTCCATACGTTCCTCCCCACCAGCTTGTTCTTCGCTGTTTGGCTGGCTGCCAGGATCAGAAGACTGTGTCGGCTCGTCTTTACGCGTGCCATGAGAGATAAAGTTCACCACATCGAGACGGCTGACTTCATGTTTACGCAACAGATATGCCGCCTGCGACTCCTGTTCGCTAAAAATAGCGACCAGAACGTTTGCACCGGTAACCTCATTGCGACCGGAGGACTGGACATGGAAGACCGCACGTTGCAGTACACGCTGAAAACTCAGCGTCGGCTGTGTGTCGCGCTCCTCTTCACTGGCAGGCAGAACGGGTGTGGTTTGTTCAATAAAGGCTTCCAGTTCCTGACGGAGCGCAACCAAATCCACAGAACACGCTTCCAGCGCCTCCCGGGCAGATGGGTTACTGAGCAGCGCCAGTAACAAGTGCTCGACGGTCATAAACTCATGACGGTGCTCGCGCGCTCTGGCGAAAGCCATATTTAAACTGAGTTCCAGTTCTTGATTGAGCATAGGCACCTCCCCCAATTTTTATGCCTGCATTCAGGCTTTTTCTAGCGTACACAGCAATGGATGCTCATTCTCCCTCGCGTACTTGTTCACCATCGCCACTTTGGTTTCTGCAACCTCGGCGGTAAAGACTCCGCAAATGGCCTTCCCCTGGTAGTGAACAGCGAGCATCAATTGCGTTGCACGTTCTACATCATAAGAAAAGAATTTTTGTAACACGTCAATAACAAACTCCATCGGAGTGTAATCATCATTGACTAATATCACTTTATACATAGATGGCGGTTTTAGCGCGTCGCGAACTTTTTCTTCCGCCAGTTGATCAAAGTCCAGCCAGTCGTTCGTTTTACCCATTGTCAGTTATCATCTTCGGTTACGGTTATCGGCAGAACGCCCTGCCGCTGACAAGAGCTTATTTGCCTGACCAATCTACTCCACATGATAGATAACTATCATCTATCGTTGGCATCAGCGACATCTGTCACATTCCTGTCAATAGCGTTAACTGCTTCAAATTTTTGATTCATACCTGCCCCCTGGCCCCTGTCAAATGCTTGACGGCTCGCCCTAATTCTCTAAATTGTATTTCTAGAGTTGGCGAGGTTTTGAACAGCCCCCTCTCTGACCCCGGTTTATTCCATCTTACTTGTATAAGATTTGCGAAGGATGTCGAAGCATGGAAAAGGGTACTGTTAAGTGGTTCAACAATGCCAAAGGGTTTGGTTTCATCTGCCCTGAAGGCGGCGGCGAAGATATTTTCGCTCATTATTCCACCATTCAGATGGATGGTTACAGAACGCTAAAAGCTGGACAATCCGTTCAGTTTGATGTCCACCAGGGGCCAAAAGGCAATCACGCCAGTGTTATTGTGCCCGTCGAAGTAGAAGCGGCAGTCGCATAGCTCTTCTGTCTCATTGTGTACATCCTAAAGGCAAAATGCCAGCCCGATCGGCTGGCATTTTTATCTCAAAATTACTCTCGTGCCAGAGCATCTACTGGATCCAGTCGTGCCGCATTTCGTGCGGGTAACCAGCCAAATAAAATCCCGGTGACCGTCGAGCAGAGAAACGCCAGCAGCAGCGCCAAAGGTGAAAAACCAATCTCCCAGCCGGGTAAGAAAAGCTGCAAGGTGAAAGCAATTAACAGTGACAGTGTTATTCCCAACGCGCCACCGACCAGGCAAACCAGCACGGCTTCGATCAGGAACTGTTGCAAAACATCGCTTGCTCGCGCACCTACAGCCATGCGAATGCCAATTTCCCGCGTCCGCTCGGTCACTGACACCAGCATAATATTCATTACACCAATACCGCCCACCACCAGCGAAATCACCGCCACCAGCGTAAGAAACAGTTGTAAAGTACGTGTGGTCTTTTCAACGGTTTTCAAGACGCCGTCCATGTTCCAGGTAAAGAAATCCTTCTTACCGTGGCGCAGTGAAAGTAAACGCGTGAGTTGCTGTTCCGCCTCGGCGCTGTCAAATCCTTCTTTCACCCTGACAGTAATGGAGTTCAGCCACGACTGGCCCATAACTCGCCCGGACATCGTGCTGTAAGGTAGCCAGACACGCAGCACTTTACTGCTACCAAACATCGACTGTTTTTCTTCCGCCACACCAATGACTCTGGCGGGCATATTGCCGACCAGAATCACCTCGCCAACCACATCTGCTTTATGGGGGAAAAGCTGGCGGCGAGTATTACTGTCGAGCACCACCACCTGCGCACGACCGTTCAGCTGCTCCTGATTAAAGGTGTTCCCTTCACTGAAGGTCATGCCATAGACATTAAAATAATCGCCGCTCACGCCATTGGCACTGGCAGCAACATCAACATTGTTATAACGCAGGCGCAGGTTTTGCGAGACGGCAGGTGTGGCTGAGGCGACCCACGGTTGTTTTTGGATGGCGATTAAGTCATCGTACTTCAGCGCCTGCTGATATTGCGGATCGTCATCGCCAAAATCTTTCCCGGGATAGACATCAATAGTATTCGTACCAATAGAACGAATATCCGCCAGCACCATTTGTTTGGCGGCGTCGCCCACCACGACAATTGAAACCACCGACGCAATACCGATAATAATCCCCAGCATGGTCAGTAAAGTACGCATTTTATTCGCTGCCAGCGCCCTCCATGCCATCGTCAGCGCCTCGTTAAAACCACTGACAAACTGCCGCCAGCCAGAGGCCGTGTTGACAACAGGTTCCGTCCCGCCAGCAACATTCACTTTTTCAACGGCGGGAGGATTGCGCACAATTTCGCCGTCGCGAATTTCGATCACCCGCTCGGCCTGAGCAGCGACCTGCGGATCGTGGGTAACGATAATCACCGTATGCCCGCGATCACGCAGCTGATGCAGGATCGCCATCACCTCTTCGCCAGAATGGCTGTCCAGTGCGCCGGTTGGTTCATCGGCAAGAATTACCTGACCGCCGTTCATCAATGCCCGCGCGATGCTGACGCGCTGTTGCTGACCACCCGAAAGCTGTGCCGGATAATACTCTGTACGGTCTTCCAGCCCCAGTCGTTGCAGCAACTCCTGGGCGCGAAGCAGCCGCTGTTTCCGCTCAAGACCGGCATAGACGGCGGGTACTTCAACGTTCTGCTCGGCGGTTAAATGCGAAAGCAAATGGTAACGCTGGAAAATAAAGCCGAAGTGTTCGCGACGCAGTTGCGCCAGCGCATCGGCGTCCAGCGTGGCAACATCCTGACCGGCTACGCGATAGGTGCCGCTGGTGGCCTTATCCAGGCAGCCGAGAATATTCATCAGGGTCGATTTACCGGAACCCGAAGCGCCGACAATCGCCACCATCTCACCAGCATAAATATCGAGGGTGATGCCCTTCAGCACCTCAACCTGCTCATCACCGGCAGGATAGCTGCGACGAATATCCTTTAATTCGAGCAAAGGCGTCATTGTGCAGCTCCTGGTTTGGCCTCACCAATCACCACTTCATCGCCCGCGTCCAGCCCTTTGACAATCTCAACATCGGTATCGTTACGTGCGCCAATCGTCACTTCACGTTCGCGTGTTTCACCATTACGCAACAATTTGACTTTATAACGATTATCGCCAACCGGATCGCCTAACGCCGACAGAGGGATCGTCAGCACATTTTTCACATCGGTGAGCTGAATATGCACTTGCGCGGTCATATCCAGCCGCAGCAAACCATTGGGGTTGGGGACTTCAAAACGGGCGTAATAGAAAATAGCGTCGTTAACCTTTTCCGGCGTCGGTAGTACATCCTTGATTTGCCCCTCGTAGCGCGTCAGTGGATCGCCAAGTACCGTAAACCAGGCTTTTTGCCCCGGCTTCAGGTGGATTACATCCGCTTCAGAAACCTGCGCTTTTACCAGCATGGTGCTCATATCTGCCAGCGTCAGAATGTTCGGTGCTTGTTGTGCGGCAATCACCGTCTGGCCTTGCAGAGTGGTGATTTGCGTGACTTCCCCGGCCATCGGAGCAACGATGCGGGTGTAATCGAGATTGGTTTTAGCCGTAGCGAGTGAGGCCTGATTGCGCTTGATTTGCGCGTCAATGGTGCCAATTTGCGCCTGTTTCACAGCCATCTCCGTCGCGGCGGTATCGAGATCCTGCTGTGAAACCGCTTGCGTTTGTGCAAGACGTTGCTGACGGGAATACGTCACCCGCGCCAGTTTCAGCTCCGCTTCCGCCTGCTGCCGCTGCGCGCGTAGCTCCATCAGCGTTGCTTCCACCTCCTTAATCTGGTTTTCAGCCTGTTCAGGATCAATAACCCCTAAAAGCTGGTCTTTTTTTACTTTATCGCCAATCGCCACCGACAGCGTTTTCAACTGACCGCTGACCTGCGCGCCCACATCAACCTTACGCAGCGCGTCCAGCTTTCCGGTCGCCAGCACGCTTTGCTGTAAATCACCGGGGCGCACAATCAGCGTCTGATAAGTCGGCACGGGTGCGTTAAGAATTCTCCATAACGTAATCAGCCCGGCAATGACTATCACCAGCGCAATAACGTAACGCTTCTTCACGGTTTTCCGCTTTTTCATAAATATTCTGAATACTCCATATGCCAATCCGGGTCATTAACTTCAACGAAATATCAACAAAACCCTAAAATTTACGTTAGTAATCACACTATTGATGTTTGGTTAAGATACGCAATGGTGAAATCGACGTCATGTATAACCATTGATTTCATGAATATGTCGCAGCTAACTGAACGGACCTTTACGCCATCTGAATCTCTCAGCAGCCTGTCACTTTTTCTTAGTCTGGCACGTGGACAGTGTCGGCCGGGTAAATTCTGGCATCGCCGTAGTTTTCGCCAGAAATTTTTGCTGCGCTCGTTGATTATGCCGCGTTTAAGCGTTGAGTGGATGAACGAACTTTCCCACTGGCCTAATCTCAATGTGTTGTTAACGCGCCAGCCGCGACTGCCTGTGCGTCTGCATCGCCCTTACCTTGCGGCGAATCTTAGCCGTAAGCAATTGCTGGAGGCGTTACGTTACCATTATGCGTTACTCCGCGGGTGTATGTCGGCGGAAGAATTCAGCTTATATTTGAATACCCCCGGGCTGCAACTGGCGAAGCTGGAAGGCAAAAACGGCGAGCAGTTCACACTTGAGCTGACCATGATGATCTCAATGGATAAAGAAGGTGACAGTACAATCCTGTTCCGCAACAGCGAAGGTATTCCTCTGGCAGAGATCACGTTTACCCTGTGTGAATATCAGGGGAAAAGAACAATGTTTATTGGCGGACTGCAAGGCGCAAAATGGGAAATTCCACATCAGGAAATCCAGAATGCGACGAAAGCCTGCCACGGGCTATTTCCCAAACGCCTTGTGATGGAAGCGGCCTGTCTGTTTGCCCAACGTTTGCAGGTAGAGCAGATCATTGCCGTCAGCAATGAAACACATATTTACCGCAGCCTGCGTTATCGCGATAAAGAAGGCAAGATCCATGCTGATTACAACGCGTTCTGGGAGTCGGTTGGCGGCGTATGTGATGCTGAACGCCATTACCGCCTTCCAGCACAGATAGCACGAAAAGAGATTGCCGAAATCGCCAGTAAAAAACGGGCTGAATACCGTCGGCGCTATGAGATGCTCGACGCTATTCAGCCACAAATGGCCACGATGTTTCGCGGTTAATCCGCGCGACCGCGCGCCAGCCACAGCACGCGTGAGAACATTTTTTTCAGCAGCGTCGGTACGGAATCCACACCACGACGTCCTGCCTCCATTGCCACTTCAATGGCAAGATCGGGTTTGGAAGAGCGATGGATCGCTTTCGAGATAATTTTGCGCAGATTCATCGGTACATTTTCCGGGATTTGCGCCACGCGGTGGAACACATCGGAAAATCCCTGGCGATACATAAAATGTTCCATATCCAGCGCCGGTAACGCCGTTAAATGTTCTCGTTCGGCTTCCCGATCGTTATTCAACAGGCTGCGTACCGTAGCGGCATATTTCTTCCCTGCTTCATCGCCATCGACCAGTACATGCCATTCAATCCCCATTCGCCGGGCAAATTTAACCAGTGGCTTTAGCCCGGACTGGGCAAACTCAATGACCTTGATCCCTTCAGCATCAAAATGATGTCCGCACTGACGCGCCAGTTCATTGATAACCCAGGTTTCCGTTTCCCCTTCCACCAGCAGCCAGCAGCGTGCAAACAGCGATGATGGACGATTAAAACGAATGTGGAAAGAGATGCGTCGGCTATCTTCGGTACTCAAACCACTCGGCCCCAGACGCCAGGCGGCAACGCGCGAGGACTCACGTACCAGTCGGCAAACATGCTCTACCGGCGTTAACGAAAGCAACTCACCCGAGTTGGTGGTGGCAATGCGCTGCAATGGCAGAAGATTCAACAGATGCCAGGCAACTGAAAGCATAATGGGGTGTAAACGGGTTTCTGGATCTTCGATCAGCAACAATGGACGGGCGTCTTTATCCAGTCGCAATGTGCCTTTTGCCTGCAACAAAGTAGCAAACAGGCCGAGCAAAATAACCCGATACGAGCGCCCTCCAGGTCGGTCAATCATCCGGTTGATGATATCCAGATAGCGCCAGCTTCGTTGCTCATTGCTGGCTCGCCGCCGCATTAAACGATATCGCGCCTGTCCGGCCCCCTGCTCAGAGAAATAATGCTCAAGCAGCTGTACCATTGCGGAAAGTCCCTGACGAATCTGCCCATCAGAGAGATTTTGCGGATGTGAGGATAACTCACGGGCGAGGAAATCGAGCTGGCGCGCGGTGACTTCCACATTAGGGACATTTGGCACCGTGCCGTTACGAATACGGCGCATAAAACGGGCATCACGCAAGCGCAGCACCGGCATTAAACGCACCAGATGGCGTGCCTGGTCGTTAATATCCTCGACATCAATCGGATGTCCGTCTTTATCGAGAAAACTGCGCAGTGTCATCACGCTGCCGTCTTCCGCACTCTCCCCTTCCAGACGATAAAAAATACGGTGATAGCCATCAGTGCATGGCGTCCAGCACGCTTCCAGCGGCCGATAGCGGCGAACCCGATGTCGGCCTGGCAGCGATTCGCGGAAGGTCAAAATAATATGCAGATGATGTTCTCGCCCGTTGATATCTCCCGGCGGGAACCAGAAATCGTCGCGCTCAAAATGGTAGAGATCTGATTCTGGCGATAGCAGCAGGGTTAAGGCGTCCAGCAAGCTGGATTTACCCCACGCGTTCTCCCCAATCAGGACGTTGTTTTGTTCCAGCATCAACGACAAACGGTTGATACCGCGAAAACCCACAATTTCAACGCGCTCAAGAATCATATCCCCTCCAGAAATATGTGACTTATCCTTTACGCTGGCAGTATAACGGGAAAGGCCATGCTAATACGTGATGACATCACATTTAAGCATGGCAAATGTCTGAAAAATGAGCGAATAATCGCGTTATACTCCCTCTTGCTGATAAGCCTGCAAAAACAACAAAATCAAATAATTAGCATGATAAATTATTTTTTATTACGCCTAAAGGATTAAATCTTTTGCTTGCACTACACTGTCAATCAGACAAATGACTATATGGGGCAACCCGCTGTTGCCCTAAATCAAATTTACTGGATTTATTTATCTGGTGAATGACTCGCCTTCGTTTTTAAAATAGCCGCGCATTATTTCCGTCGTCACTTTTTTACGACGACCCTATAAAACGACCATATTTTTCACAGGGTCAATTTTTAATTGAGGTGGATATGTTCAGAAAATTAGCAGCTGAATGTTTTGGTACTTTCTGGCTTGTTTTTGGTGGCTGTGGTAGTGCCGTACTGGCCGCAGGCTTCCCGGAATTAGGCATTGGTTTTGCCGGCGTGGCGCTGGCATTCGGTCTGACCGTTCTGACGATGGCCTTTGCAGTTGGTCATATTTCTGGTGGTCATTTTAACCCGGCGGTCACTATTGGTTTATGGGCTGGCGGACGTTTCCCGGCAAAAGAAGTCGTTGGCTACGTAATTGCCCAGGTTGTCGGCGGTATTGTTGCGGCGGCGCTGCTGTATTTAATTGCCAGTGGTAAAACGGGTTTTGACGCGGCAGCCAGCGGTTTTGCTTCTAACGGTTATGGCGAGCATTCGCCAGGCGGTTATTCCATGCTTTCCGCACTGGTAGTTGAACTGGTATTGAGTGCAGGTTTCCTGCTGGTGATCCACGGCGCAACCGACAAATTCGCTCCTGCTGGTTTTGCGCCGATCGCTATTGGTCTGGCCTTAACCCTGATTCACTTAATCAGTATTCCGGTGACTAACACTTCTGTTAACCCGGCGCGCAGCACCGCGGTTGCTATCTTCCAGGGCGGCTGGGCATTAGAACAACTGTGGTTCTTCTGGGTGGTGCCAATTGTCGGCGGCATTATCGGTGGTCTGATTTACCGGACCCTGCTGGAAAAACGTAATTAATTAACGCAGAAGGCCTGGCGCAATGTCAGGCCTTTTTTAAATATATTGATTCATCTTCCTGTTGCGCTCCTTGATGTGTTAAGCCACATATAGTCACTGGCGCAGGGAGCGCGCAGGGGGCGGCCAATCGCCGCCGCCCCCTGCACCCCCGGGCTCTGGCGAACAAAATCGCCGCTGCGCGGTGCCCTCGACTTATCCCTTGCGGCTACCGGGTCGGGCGCGAGGTAACATCCCTGTAAAACGCGCCCTCAGCCCACATCCATGTGGGCTGCCCCGGCCTTCGGGGAACGCCTCGGCGATTTTGACGCCACCAACACCGGTGCGGTTTGTAATTAAAGCGCAAGAATATCTTTAAATGAAAATGAATACCCTACCGATCCTTATGCATAACATTTCCTTTTAATTGCAACTTTACTCGTCCTTCCGCTTTCAGTAGTGTGTCATCGCGCATTTCGACTTCATCTTTGCAAGGACTGGGTTTTCATGTTTTCTGGGCTGTTAATCATTCTGGTTCCCCTGATTGTGGGTTACCTCATTCCTCTTCGCCAAAAAGCTGCATTAAGAGTTATTAATCAGCTATTAAGCTGGATGGTTTACCTTATTCTCTTTTTTATGGGTATCAGTCTGGCGTTTCTCGATAACCTCGCCAGTAACCTGTTGGCGATTCTGCATTATTCCGCCGTCAGTATTACCGTTATTTTACTGTGTAATATTGCCGCCCTTATGTGGCTGGAGCGAGGCCTGCCATGGCGCAATCACCATCAGCAAGAAAAACTCCCGTCGCGTATTGCGATGGCGCTGGAGTCGCTAAAACTGTGCGGCGTAGTAGTGATTGGTTTTGCCATTGGCCTGAGTGGACTGGCTTTCTTACAACATGCGACCGAAGCCAGTGAATACACCTTAATTCTGCTACTTTTCCTCGTCGGTATTCAGTTGCGCAATAATGGCATGACCTTAAAGCAGATTGTCCTTAATCGCCGGGGAATGATTGTCGCCGTGGTGGTGGTTGCCAGTTCATTAACTGGTGGTTTAATTAACGCCTTTATTCTTGATCTTCCCATCAATACCGCGCTGGCAATGGCCTCTGGTTTCGGCTGGTATTCTCTTTCCGGTATTTTATTGACTGAATCTTTTGGTCCGGTAATCGGGAGCGCGGCGTTTTTTAATGATCTGGCCCGTGAGCTGATTGCAATTATGTTGATCCCTGGGCTGATTCGCCGCAGCCGCTCTACCGCACTGGGCTTATGCGGTGCCACATCAATGGATTTCACCCTGCCCGTTCTTCAACGTACTGGCGGGCTGGATATGGTCCCGGCGGCGATTGTTCACGGTTTTATTCTTAGTCTGTTAGTGCCGATCCTCATCGCCTTTTTTTCCGCGTAATACCTCTCTGGCGGTAGATCCCTGCCGCCAAAATTGCGCTAAATCAATCTCCCTTAAAGTTGCATGAAAAATCCCTTTTATCCCCGCGTTAAGCGTCTTAACCTTAAACATGTATATTAAATATAACTTTAAAAGGTGTGATCATGTTTTGTGTGCAATGTGAACAAACTATCCGTACTCCGGCAGGAAACGGCTGCTCATACGCGCAGGGGATGTGTGGTAAAACGGCGGAAACCTCTGACCTTCAGGATTTACTCATCGCGGCGCTGCAAGGGCTTTCGGCCTGGGCGGTAAAAGCGCGTGAATACGGCATCATCAACCACGATGTAGACAGCTTTGCGCCACGCGCATTTTTCTCAACCCTGACCAACGTTAACTTCGATTCTCCGCGTATAGTCGGCTACGCTCGTGAAGCGATTGCCCTGCGCGAGGCGCTGAAAGCACAATGCCTGGCTGTAGATGCCAACGCCCGCGTCGATAACCCGATGGCTGACCTGCAACTGGTGAGCGATGATCTTGGCGAGCTGCAACGTCAGGCAGCAGAATTTACCCCTAACAAAGATAAAGCGGCGATTGGCGAAAACATTCTCGGCCTGCGCCTGCTGTGCCTGTATGGCCTGAAAGGTGCGGCGGCCTATATGGAACACGCGCATGTTCTCGGTCAATACGACAACGATATTTATGCCCAGTACCATAAAATCATGGCGTGGCTGGGAACCTGGCCTGCCGATATGAACGCGCTTCTTGAGTGTTCAATGGAAATCGGCCAGATGAACTTCAAAGTGATGAGCATTCTGGACGCAGGCGAAACCGGTAAATACGGTCACCCGACCCCAACCCAGGTCAACGTCAAAGCGACGGCGGGTAAATGCATTCTGATTTCCGGTCACGATCTCAAAGATCTCTACAACCTGCTGGAACAGACCGAAGGCACGGGCGTTAATGTCTACACCCACGGCGAAATGCTGCCTGCGCATGGCTACCCGGAGCTGCGTAAATTCAAGCATCTGGTCGGTAACTACGGCAGCGGCTGGCAGAATCAGCAAGTGGAGTTCGCTCGTTTCCCTGGCCCCATCGTGATGACCTCGAACTGCATCATCGACCCAACCGTAGGCGCTTATGACGATCGTATCTGGACCCGCAGCATCGTTGGCTGGCCGGGTGTGCGTCATCTGGATGGCGAAGATTTCTCTGCGGTCATTGCCCAGGCGCAACAAATGGCAGGCTTCCCGTACAGCGAAATTCCGCACCTGATCACCGTGGGCTTTGGTCGTCAAACGCTGCTTGGCGCAGCGGATACGCTGATTGATCTGGTAAGCCGTGAAAAACTGCGTCATATCTTCCTGCTTGGCGGCTGTGACGGCGCACGCGGCGAGCGTCACTACTTCACCGATTTCGCCACCAGCGTGCCGGATGACTGCCTGATCCTCACTCTCGCCTGTGGTAAATATCGCTTTAACAAACTCGAGTTTGGCGATATCGAAGGTCTGCCGCGTCTGGTGGATGCTGGTCAGTGTAACGATGCTTACTCAGCAATTATTCTGGCGGTAACGCTGGCAGAAAAACTGGGCTGCGGTGTCAACGATCTGCCGCTGTCACTGGTGCTCTCCTGGTTTGAACAGAAAGCGATTGTCATTCTGCTGACACTGCTTTCTCTGGGTGTGAAAAATATCGTCACCGGCCCGACTGCACCTGGTTTCCTGACACCAGACCTGCTGGCGGTGCTGAACGAGAAATTCGGCCTGCGTTCTATCACCACTGTTGAAGAAGACATGAAGCAACTGTTGAGCGCGTAAGGAGTTTGTCGATGACGATGCCAACGAATCAATGCCCGTGGCGGATGCAGGTTCATCACATTACGCAAGAAACGCCGGATGTGTGGACGATTTCCCTGATTTGCCACGATTACTACCCATATCGCGCCGGGCAATATGCACTGGTCAGCGTGCGTAACTCAGCGGAAACGCTGCGTGCTTACACCATTTCCTCCACGCCAGGCGTGAGTGAATACATCACCCTGACTGTGCGGCGGATTGATGACGGAGTCGGCTCCCAGTGGCTGACGCGCGATGTAAAACGCGGTGATTATCTCTGGCTTTCAGACGCAATGGGGGAATTTACCTGCGACGATAAAGCAGAAGATAAATTCCTGTTGCTGGCGGCAGGCTGCGGCGTCACGCCGATTATGTCGATGCGTCGCTGGCTGGCGAAGAACCGTCCGCAGGCCGATGTGCAGGTGATCTACAACATGCGTTCGCCGCAGGATGTTATTTTCGCCGATGAGTGGCGCAACTATCCGGTGACGCTGGTGGCAGAAAATAACGTTACCGAAGGCTTTATCGCTGGTCGTCTCACTCGCGAACTGCTGGCAGGTGTCCCTGACTTAGCTTCACGTACCGTGATGACCTGCGGCCCGGCTCCGTATATGGATTGGGTAGAGCAGGAAGTGAAAGCGCTCGGCGTGACGCGTTTCTTTAAAGAGAAATTCTTCACCCCAGTAGCGGAAGCGGCGACCAGCGGTCTGAAATTCACCAAACTGCAACCGGCACGAGAATTTTACGCCCCGGTTGGCACCACGCTACTGGAGGCGCTGGAAAGCAATAAAGTTCCGGTTGTCGCTGCCTGCCGTGCGGGTGTTTGCGGCTGCTGTAAGACGAAAGTGGTTTCCGGTGAATATACGGTGAGCAGCACAATGACGCTGACCGACGCCGAAATCGCTGAAGGTTACGTACTGGCCTGCTCCTGCCATCCGCAGGGGGATTTGGTTCTCGCATAATCGCCTTATGCCCGATGATATTCCTTTCATCGGGCTATTTAACCGTTAGTGCCTCCTTTTTCCCCCATCCCTTCCCCCTCCGTCAGATGAACTAAACTTGTTACCGTTATCACATTCAGGAGATGGAGAACCATGAAACAAACGGTTGCAGCTTATATCGCCAAAACACTCGAATCGGCAGGCGTGAAACGCATCTGGGGAGTCACGGGCGACTCTCTGAACGGTCTTAGTGACAGTCTTAATCGCATGGGCACCATCGAGTGGATGTCCACCCGCCATGAAGAAGTGGCGGCCTTTGCCGCTGGCGCTGAAGCACAACTTTCAGGAGAACTGGCGGTCTGTGCCGGATCGTGCGGCCCCGGAAACCTGCACTTAATCAACGGCCTGTTTGATTGCCACCGCAATCACGTTCCGGTACTGGCGATTGCCGCTCATATTCCCTCCAGCGAAATTGGCAGCGGCTATTTCCAGGAAACCCACCCACAAGAGCTATTCCGCGAATGTAGTCACTATTGCGAGCTGGTTTCCAGCCCGGAGCAGATCCCACAAGTGCTGGCGATTGCCATGCGCAAAGCGGTGCTTAACCGTGGCGTTTCCGTTGTTGTATTACCGGGCGACGTGGCGTTAAAACCTGCGCCAGAAGGGGCAACCACGCACTGGTATCATGCGCCACAACCAGTCGTGACGCCGGAAGAAGAAGAGTTACGCAAACTGGCGCAACTGCTGCGTTATTCCAGCAATATCGCCCTGATGTGTGGCAGCGGCTGCGCGGGGGCGCATAAAGAGTTAGTTGAGTTTGCCGGGAAAATTAAAGCGCCTATTGTTCATGCCCTGCGCGGTAAAGAACATGTCGAATACGATAATCCGTATGATGTCGGAATGACGGGATTAATTGGCTTCTCGTCAGGTTTCCATACCATGATGAACGCCGACACGTTAGTGCTACTCGGTACTCAGTTCCCCTACCGCGCCTTCTACCCGACCGATGCCAAAATCATTCAGATTGATATCAACCCAGCCAGCATCGGCGCTCACAGCAAGGTGGATATGGCACTGGTCGGCGATATCAAGTCGACTCTGCGTGCATTGCTTCCACTGGTGGAAGAAAAAGCCGATCGCAAGTTTCTGGATAAAGCGCTGGAAGATTACCGCGACGCCCGCAAAGGGCTGGACGATTTAGCTAAACCGAGCGAGAAAGCCATTCACCCGCAATATCTGGCGCAGCAAATTAGTCATTTTGCCGCCGATGACGCCATCTTTACCTGTGACGTTGGTACGCCAACGGTGTGGGCGGCACGTTATCTGAAAATGAACGGCAAGCGTCGTCTGTTAGGTTCGTTTAACCACGGTTCGATGGCTAACGCCATGCCGCAGGCGCTGGGTGCTCAGGCAACCGAGCCGGAACGTCAGGTGGTCGCCATGTGCGGCGATGGCGGTTTTAGCATGTTGATGGGCGATTTCCTCTCAGTAGTGCAGATGAAACTGCCGGTGAAAATTATCGTCTTTAATAACAGCGTGCTGGGCTTTGTGGCGATGGAGATGAAAGCTGGTGGCTATTTGACTGACGGCACCGAACTACATGACACCAACTTTGCCCGCATTGCCGAAGCGTGCGGAATTACGGGTATTCGCGTGGAAAAAGCCTCTGAAGTCGATGAAGCCCTGCAACGCGCCTTTTCCATCGACGGTCCGGTGCTGGTGGATGTGGTGGTCGCCAAAGAAGAATTAGCCATTCCACCGCAGATCAAACTCGAACAGGCCAAAGGTTTTAGCCTGTATATGTTGCGCGCAATCATCAGCGGACGCGGTGATGAAGTGATCGAACTGGCGAAAACAAACTGGCTAAGGTAAAAAGGGTGGCATTTCCCGTCATAATAAGGACATGCCATGATTGATTTACGCAGTGATACCGTTACCCGACCGAGCCGCGCCATGCTCGAAGCGATGATGGCCGCCCCGGTTGGGGACGACGTTTACGGAGACGACCCTACCGTTAATGCTCTGCAGGACTATGCAGCAGAGCTTTCCGGTAAAGAAGCCGCCATTTTTCTGCCTACCGGCACTCAGGCCAACCTGGTCGCTCTGCTCAGTCACTGTGAACGCGGCGAAGAGTATATTGTCGGTCAGGCCGCGCATAACTATCTGTTTGAAGCCGGTGGCGCGGCGGTGCTGGGCAGTATTCAACCGCAACCCATCGACGCGGCTGCCGACGGCACGCTACCGCTGGATAAAGTGGCGATGAAAATCAAACCCGACGATATCCATTTCGCCCGCACCAAATTACTCAGTCTGGAAAACACTCACAACGGCAAAGTGTTGCCGCGAGAATACCTGAAAGAAGCATGGGAATTTACTCGCGAGCGCAATCTGGCGCTGCATGTTGACGGTGCGCGCATCTTTAATGCCGTGGTGGCTTACGGCTGCGAACTGAAAGAGATCACGCAATATTGTGATTCGTTCACCATTTGCCTGTCGAAAGGACTTGGGACGCCAGTCGGCTCGTTACTGGTCGGTAATCGTGATTACATTAAACGTGCCATCCGCTGGCGGAAAATGACCGGTGGCGGAATGCGCCAGTCCGGCATTCTGGCTGCCGCCGGGATGTATGCCCTGAAAAATAACGTCGCGCGCTTACAGGAAGACCACGACAACGCCGCCTGGATGGCGGAGCAGTTGCGTGAAGCAGGCGCGGATGTGATGCGTCAGGACACCAATATGCTGTTTGTTCGCGTCGGGGAAGAAAATGCTGCCGCGTTAGGCGAATACATGAAAGCGAGAAACGTGCTGATTAACGCCTCGCCGATTGTCCGCCTGGTGACCCATCTTGACGTCTCGCGCACTCAGCTGGCGGAAGTCGCCGCCCACTGGCGCGCATTCCTGGCGCGTTAAGGAGGGAGACGTGCCGCAACGCATTTTAGTTCTCGGTGCCAGTGGCTACATTGGTCAGCATCTGGTGCGAACACTCAGCCAGCAGGGGCATCAGATCCTGGCGGCGGCACGTCATGTCGACAGGCTTGCAAAGCTGCAACTGGCAAATGTCAGTTGCCATAAAGTCGATCTCAGCTGGCCGGATAACCTTCCGGCCCTGTTGCAGGATATCGATACGGTCTATTTTCTGGTGCACAGCATGGGCGAAGGCGGCGATTTTATCGCTCAGGAGCGCCAGGTGGCTCTCAACGTCCGCGATGCGCTACGTGAAGTCCCAGTTAAGCAATTAATCTTTCTCAGTTCGTTGCAGGCCCCGCCACATGAGCAGTCGGACCATCTGCGTGCCCGTCAGGCTACGGCGGATATTCTTCGTGAAGCGGGTGTCCCGGTGACCGAATTGCGTGCCGGAATAATCGTTGGTGCAGGTTCAGCGGCGTTCGAAGTCATGCGCGATATGGTCTACAACCTGCCAGTGTTAACGCCGCCACGCTGGGTTCGTTCACGCACCACGCCCATCGCGCTGGAAAACTTGCTGCACTATCTGGTGGCGCTGTTAGATCATCCGGCCAGCGAACATCGCATCTTCGAAGCCGCCGGACCAGAAGTGCTCAGTTATCAGCAACAGTTTGAACATTTTATGGCGGTGAGCGGTAAGCGCCGCTGGTTGATCCCCATCCCCCTCCCGACCCGCTGGATTTCGGTGTGGTTTCTCAATGTGATTACTTCCGTACCGCCCACCACCGCCAGGGCGTTGATTCAGGGGCTGAAACACGATCTGCTGGCGGATGACACCGCGCTACGTGCACTCATCCCACAACGGCTGATCGCTTTCGATGACGCGGTACGTCGCACCCTGAAAGAGGAAGAAAAGCTGGTCAACTCCAGCGACTGGGGATACGACGCTCAGGCCTTTGCCCGCTGGCGACCGGAGTACGGTTATTTCGCCAAACAGGCGGGGTTTACCGTTAAAACGTCCGCCAGCCTTGCGGCTTTATGGCAGGTGGTGAATCAAATCGGCGGTAAAGAGCGTTATTTCTTTGGCAATATTTTGTGGCAAACCCGGGCGTTGATGGACCGCGCGATCGGTCATAAGCTGGCGAAAGGCCGCCCGGAGCGTGAATATTTGCAGACCGGCGATGCGGTGGATAGCTGGAAAGTGATTGTCGTTGAACCGGAAAAACAACTTACGCTGTTATTTGGCATGAAAGCGCCGGGGCTGGGACGACTGTGTTTTACCCTGGAAGATAAAGGCGACTATCGTACTATCGATGTTCGCGCATTCTGGCATCCGCACGGTATGCCGGGGCTGTTTTACTGGTTATTGATGATCCCCGCGCATCTGTTTATTTTTCGCGGAATGGCAAAACAAATCGCCAGACTGGCAGAACAAAGCACAGATTAATCGACAAAACCTGCGTTATTCTTTCATGTTTCCCATTGCATCATGGGGGAAATCACGGAAGAATGCGCACGTCATTTTCTCAACAACAGTGGATTGATATGAAGGTACTGGTTACCGGCGCCACCAGCGGCTTAGGTCGAAACGCGGTAGAGTTTTTATGCCAGAAAGGCATCAGCGTGCGAGCGACCGGTCGCAACGAGGCAATGGGTAAATTGCTGGAAAAAATGGGCGCAGAGTTTGTTCCGGCGGATCTGACCGAGCTGGTCTCATCACAAGCTAAAGTGATGCTCGCGGGCATTGATACGCTGTGGCACTGCTCCAGCTTTACCTCGCCCTGGGGGACACAACAGGCTTTCGATCTGGCTAACGTTCGCGCCACTCGCCGCCTGGGTGAATGGGCTGTCGCCTGGGGTGTGCGTAACTTTATTCATATCTCTTCCCCCTCCCTGTACTTCGATTATCACCACCATCGCGATATTAAAGAAGATTTTCGCCCTCACCGCTTCGCCAACGAGTTTGCCCGCAGCAAAGCAGCCAGCGAAGAGGTGATCAATATGCTTTCGCAGGCGAATCCACAAACGCGCTTTACTATTCTGCGCCCACAAAGTCTGTTCGGACCGCACGATAAAGTCTTTATTCCCCGTCTGGCGCATATGATGCACCACTATGGCAGCATTCTGTTACCGCACGGCGGCAGTGCGCTGGTGGATATGACCTACTATGAAAATGCCGTGCACGCCATGTGGCTGGCAAGCCAGGAAGCCTGCGATAAGCTACCTTCCGGGCGTGTGTACAACATCACCAATGGCGAGCATCGCACACTGCGCAGCATCGTGCAGAAGCTGATCGACGAGTTGAATATTGACTGTCGTATTCGTTCCGTCCCCTACCCGATGCTGGATATGATCGCCCGCAGCATGGAGCGTTTAGGCCGCAAGTCAGCAAAAGAGCCGCCGCTGACCCACTACGGCGTCTCCAAGTTGAATTTTGACTTTACGCTGGATATTACGCGTGCGCAGGAAGAGTTAGGTTATCAACCAGTCCTCACCCTGGATGAAGGTATCGAGAAAACTGCCGCCTGGCTACGCGACCACGGAAAACTGCCGCGCTAATCCTGCCCGTATTTCTCCAGCAACGCTTCGGCAATCGCCTGAGTTTCTGCATCCGCTTCGCCGTTGTATAACGTCGGGCGGAAATGCATCTGGAACGCCATAATCACGCGCCGCTGCTCGCGCGGTGTCATATCAGGTTTAACGTCATAACCGTAGCGCGCCAAAAGCTCCAGCAATGACGCGGTATCTACCGGTGTGTGCGGCGCGCGCCCGGCAAGGTAAAAGTTCACCCGCTGCGCATCCGGCCAGGCACCAATCCCCTGCTGCGCCAGTTGTTGCCAGGGGAATAACGGCCCCGGATCGTCTTTGCGCTGCGGCGCAATATCCGCATGTGCCACTACGTTTTCCGGCTTGATGTGATAACGGGCAATAATATCTTTCGCCAGCGGAATAAGCGCCTGAATCTGTGCCTGTTCAAACGGGGCAAAATATTTCACTCCGGCTGATTTCTGCCAGCCACGGTTTTCCAGCTCAATGCCAATAGAGGTGTCGTTAAGGCGCGTTGCCCCGCGCCAGGCGCTAATCCCCGCATGCCAGGCCAGTTCTTCTTCCGGCACCAGTTGCCAGATGCGCGGTTTACCGTTGTATCGCGGTGGTACCGCAGGGACCAGATAATGCGAGCTGACCTGCTTATCGGTCAGTGTCGCCAGCGAGCTATCAAAATCATCTGCGGTGTAGTGGATCACCAGCACTTTAATGCGAGGATACGCCGCCTGCGCCTGGCGTCGGGTATCAAGCTGATATCCCTCTTTCTCGACAATGCCTTTTTCGCCTGCACACCCTGCCAGTAACAGAGCGGCGGCGACCAGCCAAAAGACTCTTCTCATCGACGCGTTTTCACCGCCGTACCGCTGACGCTAACCATCAGCATACTGCCGTTTTGCCCGACCGTTTCGTAGTCGATATCAATACCAACCACGGCATCGGCCCCCAGTGCCCGCGCCTGGGAGCCTAGTTCCTCAAAGGCGATCTCCCGCGCTTTACGTAGCTCTTTTTCGTAGGCACCGGAGCGTCCACCAACGATATCGCGGATACCGGCAAAGAAATCACGGAAAATATTGGCACCTAAAATCGCTTCGCCGGTCACCACACCGCAATATTCGACGATGGTCTGGCCTTCCAGAGTTGGGGTTGTAGAAAATTGCATGATCGATCTCCTTGTTTGTTAAGCCTTCGATCTCTAAAGCATTATCGGACTGATATGCCATGTTGGGAAGAAGGTTTTGATCAGTTTAGGAAATCATCTCATTGTGTCAAAAACAGGTACATAAGCCTGTACAATTATCCGTTGCATAACCCGATATTAGTTTTATTATGGAGCACCGCTTACCTGTCGTATTATGTAGTACCAGCAACATTAATGAGTGGGAAGAGTCAACTTATATTGTAAATGATTCCTAAAGTCTTCCCCATCTTGCGCCTGAGGTATATATCTCTGGATTGCTTTTTGGTCAGCCGCCGCAAAACAAGAAAGTAATAAGATCTCAATGCTTTTGTCATTAATATAAGCGAAGATCATTCTTGCAAATTCGTATATAAACGCCCGGTCCTGAGCGCTTAATAGTTTAATACAATATTTATTTTTAAGAGAATAAAGTATTTCAAGGAAAGCATCCGCAGCAACCTTCACGTTATTACCGGCGATCATATTATATATATCTCTTGCACAGATAGAGTACAGAGATAGTAAACAGCCATACAAATAATCATTTATTAATTCTTTTGTCCATTTTACTGGCAACCATGGTTTTATCTTGACACCATGCATACTACAGTCATGAAAAAGACATTTGCTGAAATTAACTCTTATCATATCAACATTAAAAAAATGGCAATTAATAAATTTTAAAGAATGAGTATTCACATTGTTAATTTTAACAGTTCTAAACGAAACGTTTTTGAATACATTGTTTACTATATTGCTATTTGTTATTTTAACATCACCTAAACTGCCGTTTTCAAAACAACATTTTTTCAATATGCTTTCATTCACAACAGTGTGTGATAAATAGAGATTACTTATGTTTTGCTTTATTAATGCCACGTCATTAAAATGACTATATTTAATAAAGCAACCATCATTGAGTAGTGTTTTAAGATTGACTAAATTAGTTGCATCTTCACGTACCATCGTGGCAACTGGAACAGGCAACGACATGAAAACTTCTTCATTCACCATCAAGTGGATCATGCATTGCGTTCCCTTTGTCATATCCACACTTACGCTACAAATATCGTTGTAATGCGAAGAGTGCATTTCAGGAAACAAATTAAACACGGTATCTTGAAAGGCACTAAATCGTGTTAATAAATCCTGATAATGAACAGGTTTTGTTTCAAAATTATCATCAGCAAATCCAAGCACTATTGCATGCTCTACATCTAACGCAGTTTCAAATGACTCTTCTTCTGTAAAATCATTATTTAAAACCTCACCTGACGTATTATCACTGTCATAAAAAGTGCTCATCAATGCGATATTGTTTGTTACAGCGTCTTTTGCGATATTCTCACTAATTGCATATCGCCTGCTATAATCATAAAAATGAATAAACGCATCCTTTATAAAGGATATATATTGCTCTTTGTTAAAGTCAATACGACTGTATAATTTTTCAAAAATCACATTCGCAATCTTACTACCCATAGTATGCCTGTATAATAATGGGTGCGATTCAATCGTAAAATACTTGTCTAATTGATGTTGTAATTTATTCTCATAGTCCAGTGGGAAAAGAAATTTTTGTCTTTCAAGTTTCCCATTCGATATATTACGTATTCCAATGGTAATTCTTTCATTACCCACTTTTATTTCAACTTCGTTATCTTCTGATTTGCCAAGATATTTTTTAACATCAATCTCGAAAGCATTACTAAAAAATATATTAAATTGATAATTCGCTGATGGAATATTTTCCGCTAGCAACTCATCATTTTTTATGAGATCACTATCAGCATTTATTGCTAATATCAGATGCAAGTAGATGGTGTCCCATGTAGACAACTCACCCTTACGACTGGAATTTAATATCGCGAAAAATTCCCTCAGTGAATCGAGGAAATTATCACTTTGATTCAGTTGTGTGCCTGGAAATGATGATGCTTGATCAGATATATTGTTTATCATATTAAAAATCACCCAAGGGAAAAGATATTCCACTGAACTCCTCGTGCTTTATTATTATAAAAGCACAACGCATTTATACTCATATTAATTAACGAAATACTGATACAGTTTGATTTATTCTTCACTCAAACTCATTAGCTTAAATTCTTTACCCACAACTGTAGCATATATAATATTATCAAAAGTCAAAGTTGGGACTATCAAATTTCGCTCATTTTCAAAAATACAATGTAATTTTAGCAATCATCTTAATCGCAGGATCTCTTATTGCATGTGAAAAATTCTGTAATGATTAGACAATAACCGCGTTCATTTATCACGCGTTATAAATGTGAAACTGGCTTCTTGCAGATGCTCTTAACCTCTACAGGAGGATTTATCCCGCCATTTCAGAACTATCATATTTACCTTAAATGATCATTTCAGCCATATAACACGCTCAACCTCACAAATGGTTTACACTGTCTATTGTTTGGGTAATTTAAGTAAGTCAGCTACGAGCAACCTTGAGTGGGTAGCCAGCAATGGACTCAAACCCAATCAGGTGTTCAGATTGTTTCAGAATTGTATTAAAAACAATGTATTAAATAATCTGATAACGTTTGGTCGTAGTGTGACGCAGACAGCAAGCTAATAAGGAAATGATTATGCGCTACCGTTCACTATCTCTACTTATTCCATGTGCACTGCTGCTGAGTGCCTGTACCACCGTCACGCCAGCTTATAAAGATAACGGCCCCCGCACCGGTTCCTGTGTCCAGGGTGGCCCTGACAGCGTGGCTCAACAATTCTATGACTACCGCATTCAACATCGCAGCAATGACATTACCGCCCTGCGCCCCTATTTGAGTGACAAACTGGCAACCCTACTTAGCGATGCCAGCCGCGATAATAGTCATCGTGAATTGTTAAGCAGCGATCCGTTCTCCAGTCGAACCACCTTGCCAGACAGCGCCCACGTTGCCAGTGCATCGACTATCCCTAATCGTGATGCCCGTAACATTCCATTGCGCGTGGATCTCAAACAGGGTGACCAAGGATGGCAGGATGAAGTGTTAATGATTCAGGAAGGCCAGTGTTGGGTCATCGACGATGTGCGCTACTTAGGCGGTAGCGTTCACGCCACAGCGGGTACGCTCCGTCAGTCCATCGAGAATCGCTAAAGCCTTGATCAACCAATAAACCCCGTAAATTGTCCGGCATTTCGTGAGGAATGCCGACATTTATGCTCGCCGACCACCGCCCCCGTTATTTTGTGCTATGTTTATTGAATAATGCGCTTTGCTTTTAACTTTTAAAGCAGAAATATTGCATAATTATTCTGTCAAAGGTACTATCTTCGACCTCAATAGCTATCAGACTGCCAGTATACGAGTGTCAATGAGTATTCAATTAAACGGCATTAATTGCTTCTACGGCGCGCATCAGGCGCTGTTCGATATCACGCTGGATTGCCCACAGGGCGAAACGCTGGTGTTACTTGGCCCCAGCGGCGCGGGTAAAAGCTCGCTGCTGCGTGTACTCAATCTGCTTGAGATGCCGCGCTCCGGTACGCTCAACATTGCAGGCAACCATTTCGATTTCACCAAAACACCCTCTGACAAAGCGATTCGCGATTTGCGTCGTAACGTTGGCATGGTGTTTCAGCAATACAACCTGTGGCCGCATCTGACCGTGCAGCAAAACCTGATTGAAGCGCCCTGCCGTGTACTGGGGTTGAGCAAAGATCAGGCGCTGGCCCGTGCAGAAAAACTGCTGGAACGTCTGCGTCTCAAACCTTATAGCGATCGTTACCCGCTGCATCTTTCTGGTGGTCAGCAGCAGCGTGTTGCTATTGCCCGTGCGTTGATGATGGAACCGCAGGTACTGCTGTTCGATGAACCGACCGCCGCACTGGACCCGGAAATTACGGCACAAATCGTCAGCATCATTCGTGAGTTGGCAGAAACGAATATTACCCAGGTGATCGTCACCCACGAAGTTGAAGTGGCGCGTAAAACCGCCAGCCGAGTGGTGTATATGGAAAACGGTCATATCGTAGAACAAGGCGACGCGAGCTGCTTTACCGAGCCGCAAACCGAAGCATTTAAAAACTATCTCTCTCACTAATATTCGGGATAACAACAATGAAAAAAGTTCTGATTGCCGCGTTAATTGCAGGTTTTAGTCTTTCCGCCACAGCTGCCGAAACCATTCGTTTTGCTACCGAAGCCTCCTATCCTCCGTTTGAATCGATTGATGCAAACAACCAGATCGTTGGTTTTGACGTCGACCTGGCACAGGCGCTGTGTAAAGAGATTGATGCAACCTGTACTTTCTCTAACCAGGCGTTTGACAGCCTGATCCCAAGCCTGAAATTCCGTCGCGTAGAAGCAGTGATGGCGGGCATGGATATCACTCCGGAGCGTGAAAAGCAGGTGCTGTTTACCACGCCGTACTATGACAACTCTGCCCTGTTTGTGGGTCAGCAAGGCAAATACACCAGTGTTGATCAGCTGAAAGGCAAAAAAGTCGGCGTTCAGAACGGGACGACACACCAGAAGTTCATTATGGATAAGCACCCGGAAATCACCACCGTTCCGTATGACAGCTACCAGAACGCAAAACTGGATCTGCAAAACGGTCGTATCGACAGCGTATTCGGTGACACTGCAGTGGTCACCGAGTGGCTGAAAGACAACCCGAAACTGGCGGCAGTGGGCGATAAAGTGACCGATAAAGATTATTTCGGTACTGGCCTCGGCATCGCGGTACGTCAGGGCAACACTGAACTGCAGCAGAAACTCAACACTGCGCTGGAAAAAGTGAAGAAAGATGGCACTTACGAAACCATCTACAACAAATGGTTCCAGAAGTAATTCCTGATGAATGAATTTTTTCCTTTAGCAAGCGCCGCCGGGATGACCGTCGGCCTTGCCGTTTGTGCATTGATTGTCGGGCTGGCGCTGGCGATGTTCTTTGCGGTATGGGAGTCGGCAAAATGGCGTCCTGTCGCGTGGGCAGGTTCAGCGCTGGTAACCATTCTGCGTGGCCTGCCAGAAATTCTGGTGGTGCTGTTTATCTATTTTGGCTCCTCGCAGCTGCTGCTGACGCTTTCGGATGGCTTCACTATCAATCTTGGGTTCGTGCAGATCCCGGTGCAGATGGACATTGAGAACTTCGACGTTAGCCCGTTCCTTTGTGGTGTCATCGCTCTGTCGCTGCTGTATGCCGCCTATGCCTCGCAAACGCTGCGCGGCGCGTTGAAAGCGGTGCCGATGGGTCAGTGGGAATCCGGCCAGGCGCTGGGGCTGTCGAAATCGGCTATCTTTTTCCGTCTGGTGATGCCGCAGATGTGGCGTCATGCGCTGCCTGGCCTCGGTAACCAGTGGCTGGTGCTGCTGAAAGATACCGCGCTGGTCAGTTTGATTAGTGTGAATGATTTAATGCTACAAACCAAAAGCATTGCTACTCGTACCCAGGAACCGTTTACCTGGTACATTGTGGCGGCGGCGATTTACCTGGTGATCACCCTGCTCAGTCAGTACATTCTCAAACGCATTGACCTGCGCGCGACACGTTTTGAGCGGAGGCCTGGCTAATGTTTGAGTATTTACCCGAACTGATGAAAGGGCTGCACACCAGCCTGACGCTAACCGTTGCCTCGCTGATTGTGGCACTGATTCTGGCGTTGATTTTTACCATCATCCTGACGCTGAAAACGCCGGTACTGGTGTGGCTGGTGCGGGGTTATATCACGCTGTTTACCGGTACGCCGCTGCTGGTGCAGATCTTCCTGATTTATTACGGGCCGGGCCAGTTCCCGACGTTGCAGGAGTATCCGGCACTGTGGCATTTGCTGTCAGAACCGTGGCTGTGTGCGCTGATTGCGTTGTCGCTGAACAGTGCAGCGTATACCACGCAGCTGTTTTACGGTGCCATTCGTGCGATCCCGGAAGGTCAGTGGCAGTCCTGTAGCGCCCTGGGAATGAGCAAAAAAGATACGCTAGCGATCCTGCTGCCGTATGCCTTTAAACGCTCGCTCTCTTCTTATTCCAACGAAGTGGTGCTGGTGTTCAAAAGTACCTCTCTGGCTTACACCATTACGCTGATGGAAGTGATGGGATACAGCCAGTTGTTGTACGGACGCACCTACGATGTCATGGTGTTCGGTGCGGCAGGGATTATTTATCTGATTGTTAACGGTCTGTTGACGCTGATGATGCGTCTGATCGAGCGCAAAGCACTGGCATTCGAACGGCGGAATTAATGTAGCTGCGTGCTGATGCCGGATGCGTCGTGGACGTCTTATCCGACCTGCATAGTGCATAAATTCTTATAATGAAGACGGACAACTCACTAAGTTGTCCGTCTTTTTTTATTTCATTTAAATTATTTAATCATATTTATTGCATATAAATTCACTTAATGGCATTGTTATCCCATGCCGCAGACACGGCCAAAAATCATAAGATTGACAGACGGGAGTTCCATCATGAAAAAGTTAGTTCTTGCCGCTTTACTTGCTTCCTTTACTTTCGGTGCTTCTGCCGCAGAGAAAATCAATTTTGGCGTTTCAGCCACCTATCCCCCCTTTGAATCTATAGGTGCTAATAATGAGATTGTCGGCTTTGATATCGACCTGGCAAAAGCCTTGTGCAAACAAATGCAGGCAGAATGTACTTTTACTAATCACGCGTTCGACAGCCTGATCCCGTCACTGAAATTCAGAAAATATGACGCCGTAATCTCCGGTATGGATATCACGCCGGAGCGTAGCAAACAGGTATCGTTTACCACGCCCTACTATGAAAACTCAGCCGTCGTGATTGCCAAAAAAGATACCTACAAAACGTTTGCCGATCTGAAAGGCAAACGTATTGGGATGGAAAACGGCACCACGCACCAGAAATATATTCAGGATCAGCACCCGGAAGTGAAAACTGTCTCCTATGACAGTTATCAGAATGCCTTTATCGACCTGAAAAATGGTCGTATTGATGGGGTATTTGGTGACACAGCGGTGGTAAACGAATGGCTGAAAACCAATCCACAACTGGGCGTTGCGACTGAGAAAGTGACCGATCCGCAGTACTTCGGCACCGGCCTGGGTATCGCTGTACGTCCGGATAACAAAGCTCTGCTGGAAAAACTGAATAATGCGCTGGCAGCAATTAAAGCTGACGGTACATATCAGAAAATCAATGACCAGTGGTTCCCGCAGTAAGTATTCATTTGCCGGAGTGGGTGTTCGCCCACTCCGGCAACATCACCTCTCTACGCTAACCCCAGGCGCTGAAACTGCTCTGGCGGCGCATCATTATCTTTCATTAACTGGATCAGCAACGCGATCATCCGGGCCTCGATCGCATCATCATCAATAGGATGCAACTGCTGCGGATCGTTTTGCAGATCGAACAGCAAATGCCCAAACTGATTCAGCCCCTTATATTTCTCCTGCGCCGGGATGCGTAACACCTGTAACCCTTTGGTAAAACGAAACGGAGGGGCCAGCGATAAAGTCCGCATCTCATCCACCGGATAGCGGCTGTTCATTTTAATCGGCATTAATGTGTAGTTAACAATATCATCCTCACGACCCGGCAGCGCGGCACGCATATACACATAACGCCCATCGGTTACGTTGACATGACCACTAAAGACACCAAACATCGCCGCGCTGCGTACCGGTTCATCGTGGCTGACCGTTTTCGCAAGTGGTTGCCCCTGCACATCGGGCGGCACCGGCTGCTGAAAAAAGTCATACAGCGTAGGTGCCCAGTCGATCATCTGCACCAACGCCTGACGACGTTCGCCTTTTACGCCGCTGCGCGGATCCCAGATAAACAGCGGGTTATTCGCTACCTCGTTGTAATAAGGCATCTGGTTTTTCGCCCACCAGCCATGCTCACCGAGTAAAAAACCGTGATCGGTGCCGACAATCAGCATGGTGTCTCGCCACAGATCGTGCTCATCCATCAGGTCCAGAATGCGCCCCAGGTTGCGATCGCACATCGACACCAGCGAGCGATAGCGGCAGCGGATATGCTCCACGGCCTCGTCGCTTTCCAGCACCCGACCACGCGGCCAGTCATAATGCGGCCCGCTCCAGTCATCCTCATACAACGAAAGGTACTCTTGCGTTGTGTGAAACGGCTCGTGCGGATCAAACGTTTCGACCTGCAATAACCAGTTATCTTCCGCGTGATTTTTGTGGATAAAAGCACAACCCGCATCAAAGACTTTGGTTTGTGGAAAATCCGCTTCCTGCTGAATATATTCCCGGTTGGCCCAGTCATGACGCCACAGGCCAGAAACACCGCCGCCGGTCTGCTTTTGTGGCACCCTTAGCACCTCGGGAATAGGCGGTTGCGCAACGCTCGCCTGCCAGTGATCGCCTTCCTGGCCGCGCACAATCTCCCATGAACTGTAGCGATTATGATAATTCCCGCCGCCATCTTCCCAGTAATGCAAATGATCGCTTATCAGGTGGGTATAGATCCCCGCCTTTTTAAGCAGCTCCGGCATGGAGTCGTCAAACGGTTCTAACGGCCCCCACTCCCGGTGCAGGAAGTTGCATCGCCCGGTATGCAGCTCTCGCCGGGCGGGCATGCAGGGCATACTCCCGACGTAGCTGTTTTCAAAGGTGGCGGCATGTGCCGCCAGGCGTTGGAAGTTCTCTGCTTTTGTCAATAAATCGCCATACGGGGGTAAATATCTTTTGTTCAGGCTATCGAACAGGAGAATAATGGCTTTCATTGCTCATCCCTTTTATTTATTTAGCAGATGAGGGAAATGCTGCTGGACGACTTCATAAATCTGCGCGCCAATCGTTTCACCATCCATAATATTTTCAATCGGAATCAGATATTGCCCGTGTTTTGGGTCCAGGCTGACCACGTCGAGTAATTTTTTGGAAATAGCAAAAATATCCGCCCAATCGGTAAAGCCTCCCACCTCGCCTGCGGCGGTATGTTCCATTTCAACTTTGAACTCATATTTCGTCAGCGCTTTTTTAACAACCGTTTGTAACATCACGCTACTACCGACACCATAACCACAGACAAACAAAATATTAATTGTATCTTTCATTTTTAAACCCTTAATAGTGAATTATCCCGCGTAAGGACCAAGATGGAATGTTGCAGCGATAAATTTCAGAACTTCACAAATAGCAGGCCATACGGTTGCCCAGTCAAATATTCCTGTCCAGCCGACGCCATTTTCAGCAAGCCCGGTTAAAGGAATAGCCCACACCGTACCGAAGGTCTGAATAATACCCAGCAAGAAGGTACAGATAATTACGGAGCGGTATCCGCCCATTCGGTTTGCTAATACACCAATCGGGCCGCCTGAGAAAAATAAAGGTACAAAGCCTGGCAATACCATAATGGGGCTGTGGATCAGCAATAAGATACCCATCGAGAAAATGGTGCCAAAAGTACAGAAGACAAAACCTAACGTTGCGGCATTGGGTGAAAAAGGCAACAGTGCGGCGACATCGACGGCGGGAATGGCGTTAGGAATAAAGCGATCCTGCCAGCCTTTAAAAGAACCGTTAATTTCACCGACCATCATGCGCACGCCCTGCAACAGAATGACCATGTACATGGAGAACTGTAAGCCCAGATTGATGATATAGATGTACCAGGGTTTACCTTTCGCCATCATCTGGACGTTATCAATGCCCGTGGAGAGCAGGAAACCGCCCACAAACAGCGTCATCACAATGGCGATAGCCGTCACGTTGTGGTTAAAAATCGCCAGCCAGCCGGGAAGTTTCAGGTTTTCAGCATCGTGCTTTTCCGGGTCGCCAAATTTATGGGCGAATTTGGAGAAAAACCACAATCCCAACATCTGGTTATGGGCAATAGTAAAACCAGCATCTTTAGTCACTTTGGCGATAGGTTTAACAATGAGCGTGGTGGAAAAAGCCCAGAATATACCCGTTAATACCCCGGCGATAATAATCGACGTGGTCCAACTAAATCCTAACCAAAAAACAATTAACCATAATACGGCCTGCGAATGTGACACCCCAGTATTACCGGTCAGGAATATCCCTTTGGCACCGGTATAGCGACCAAACAGTACCAGTAACAGGTTGGTAAAAAATGCCAGAACAAAAACATAACCTACGTAACCAAAATTATCCCCCAACGCAATTTGCGTTGCGGCTTTCATGGCGTAGGAATCCATTAAATAACCATGAACGCCATAGGCTTTACTTACAGCCTCTGCTACCGGTTTAAATGTTGCGGAGAATTGAAACCCACCAAATAACACCATCATTAATCCCACCATGGCGCTGACCATACCGGTAATAATTTTTATTGGCGATTTCTTATCAAGGGCATAACCAATGCCCACCAGCAAACCAATTAATATTGCGGGTTCGGTTAAAAACGTTTGAATAACATCTATGAATTTGGCAAACATCGTCGGAACGCCCTCCATAAGCGTACATTTCCGTTGTCAATGCATGAACCTTCTGCTGACGTTAATAATGCTTCAGATATTTTTTATTTTTCGCTAAGCGATGCCTCTGCAGGTATTCGGTAAACGCACTTTAGTAATCAAAACAGTTCATTTAAAGATCTTATTTGATTATTTGTGATTTGATTTGCAAAAATAGCGCAATATATAACCATGATCGATCGGTTAATATTAATCGATCGATCACGGTTATTATTTAGAATGGATGTATGCCGGAGTGATATTGATTTGAGTGATGTATTTACATTTTTACCAGCAGTGTCAGCACTTCGTAATGCGCGGTGTGGGGGAACATGTCGAAAAGCTGTACCCGTTCGATGCGATAACCCGGCAGCTCGCGGATATCTTTCGCCATGGTTTGGGCGTTACAGCTGGAGTAGATGATAAAACGCGGTGCCATCGTTGAGAGATAATCACATAGCGGTTTACCAATGCCGCGGCGCGGCGGGTTAACCAGCACCAGCTCCGGCACTTCCCCCTGGGCGGTAGCAAACTGAGTGGAGTCCAGCGCCTGAAATTGCAAACGCGTTAAGCCCAGTTCAGCGGCTGACTGCTTCGCACAGGCAATGGCCTCTGGTGCAATTTCGATCCCGGTTAACTGCATGTCAGGCGTCGCGCAGTGTAAACCAAAGCCCCCCACGCCGCAGAACAGATCCCACATATGGTTTACCGGTAGTTGCCGCACCCAGTCGCGCGCGGTAGCGTAAAGCTGGCTGGCGACCGCCGGATTAGTCTGGAAGAAACTTTGCGGACGGATCCACAGCGGCACATCGTTAAAACGATCCGCCAGCGCCTGTTGTTCGGTCAGGTAGATCTCCGTCTCCCCTTCCATAATCGCCATATGTACCGGCTGAATATTGACGGTAATAACTTTTAGCTGCGGCAGTTGTTCCTGTAACCACGGCAGCGCCTTACGCAGTTGCGCCAGTTTGGTTTCAGAACGCAGTACAAAGCGCAGCATCATGCCGCCATCGCTCTGGCTTTCGGTCAGCAGAATGTATTTCAGTTCGCCACGTTTGCGCGCCACGTTGTAAGGCGTAAGCCCGGCGCGAGCAATAAATGGTTTCAGTGCCGCAAAAACGGGCGCAAATGAGGCAGGATAAAGCGGGCAGTCACAAAGGTCTTCCGGTGTGCCGTCTCGATGCAGCATACCGAGCAGTGGTTTTTCAACGCTACCACTCACCACCATTTTGGCTTTATTACGAAACCCTTGTTCCGGGCCTGACACCGGCGCGCACCATTCCTCAACCGGAAAGTCGGCGAGCAGATTTTTAAGATCGGCGGTTTTAGCGGAGAGTTGCTCTGGAATCGGCTGCGTTATCCACTGACAGGAACGACAGCGACCCGCGTCGTAAAGTGCGCACTGCATACATTGACCTTCACATCATCAGGGGCGACGATTATACACATTATTGCAACTGGAAGAACCGCCGACTGGTCGAGGGAACGAACAGCAGCATCAGGATGAGCATATCCGGCAGCTTCTGCAGCATCAGGCTATGGAAGATTTCACGTTTTGATTCACCGGGAATGCTGAACAGCTCCGGATAACCATACCCCAGCGAAGCCGCCCACAAGTAACTTGCGGCCGTGATTTGTGTCAACAGATACAGCCAGCGCGCCCAGCGACGCCCTTTCACCAGTGAAAACGCACACCAGATCTCAATAAAAACCAACACCAGACTGCTTAAAAAGACCAGCGTTAAACTCCAGGTTTGTACGCTGCGATGAATGAACTCGCCAATACCGCGCACGCCCAGCGTATTGAAAATCATCAGCACGTCGAGGCCACGGATCATAATAATGGCGAGCGCCGCCACCTGCACCAGCGCAGGCACATTCAGGCGAGCATGAGATGAAGATGTTTTCTTAAAAAATCCCAACGTTTCGTCTTCCATGAAAACAATGCCGCGACATGCGCGGCATTATGTAGCCAGGTTGGCAAATTTTAGTGTCTTCAGCCACGTCTTGCACGCTGGATGTCGCGTATCCGCTGTTTTTCTGCGCGAGCCATCAGATACCAGGCGATAAATCCGACAATTCCGACCGCACCGAGGATCAATGTTGCCAGGGCGTTGATTTCCGGATTCACCCCCATCCGCACGCTAGAAAAGACCAGCATCGGTAACGTGGTGGCTCCCGGCCCGGAAACAAAGCTGGCGATAACCAGATCATCAAGCGACAAAGTAAAAGCTAGTAACCAGCCAGAAATGATCGCGGGCATGATCATCGGTAGCGTAATGACGAAAAACACTTTCAGTGGCGTCGCACCAAGATCCATCGCTGCTTCTTCTATCGAGCTATCCAGTTCCCGCAGACGCGACGAAATAACGACTGCCACATAAGCCGTACAGAAAGTGACATGCGCCAGCCAGATGGTGAGCATACCGCGGTCCGCAGGCCAGCCAATGGCATGAGCAAGCGCGACGAATAACAACAATAGCGACAAGCCCGTGATGACATCTGGCATCACCAGCGGCGCGGTGATCATAAAGGCAAAACCATTTGATCCGCGAAACTTGCCAAAGCGCACCAGCACCACCGCCGCAATCGTCCCGAGGATCGCCGCCGCCGTCGCCGCACATGCCGCAATTGTCAGGCTTAAACCAACCGCACTCATCATCGCGTCATCGCGCAATAATTCACCATACCAGCGCGTTGACCAGCCGGCCCACACCGTCACCAGCTTCGAGCTGTTAAACGAATAGATAACCAGCATCAGCATTGGCGCGTAGAGAAAGGTGAAGCCCAGCAGCAAAATCACAATCCGCCAGGGCGAACGAACTACCGGTAAATTATTCATCCGTGTTCTCCCACGCTTTTTTGCTGGTGTTTGTGGAACCACATTATCGGCACAATTAGCAGCAGCAACATGATGATCGCTACCGCCGAGGCCACCGGCCAGTCGCGGTTGTTAAAGAACTCCTGCCACAGCACGCGCCCGATCATGATGCTGTCCGGGCCACCGAGCAGTTCCGGGATCACAAACTCGCCCACAGCCGGGATAAACACCAGCATCGATCCGGCAATAATCCCGCCTTTGGTCAGCGGCACGATCACAGTAAAGAACGTTTTCAGCGGTCTTGCGCCGAGATCCAGTGCCGCTTCCACCAGCGAATAATCAATACGAATCAAGGCGGTGTAGATCGGCAGAACCATAAACGGCACGTAGGCATAAACAATGCCGATATAAACGGCCAGATTGGTATGCAGAATGGTCAGCGGCTGGTCGATAACCCCCAGCCACAGCAGAAAATTATTCAGTACGCCGTTATTTTTTAATATTCCCATCCAGGCATAAACGCGAATCAGAAACGAGGTCCACGACGGCAGGATCACCAGTAGCAATAAGATATTACGGGTCGAAGGCTTACTGTGCGCCACCGCCCACGCCAGCGGATAGCCGATCAGTAAACAGCAAATAGTCGAAATCGCCGCCACCTGTAGCGACTGGAGATAAGCATCGAAATAGAGCGGATCGTCGGTCAGTTGCAGGAAATTACCGAGATTAAGAGTGATGGAAAGTTGCCCGTCAGCCCACTCCATCAGTTCGGTATAAGGTGGAATGGCGCGCGCCATCTCCGCCAGGCTTATTTTAAAGACAATCAGAAATGGCAGCAGAAACAGCAGGATTAGCCAGATATAGGGCAGCGCAATCACCAGTTTGCGCCCATGCTTCATTTGCAACTGCGACAGCCACAGCTTAAAGGGTTTTGGCTGGGCAGCAGGTTCAAGTGTACTCATCTTTGCTCCTTAAACCGTCAGCACCACACAGCTGTCCACTTCCCAGCACAAACGCACTTCGTCGCCCCAGGTCGGTAACCCTTTACGATGACGATGGGCGTTTTGTAGCTGGGCGCTGATCATCTGCCCACTTTTCAGACGAACGTGATACACCGAAAGATCGCCGAGATAGGCTATGTGTATCACCTCCCCCACCGCGAAGTTACAACCATTGGCGGGCGGCTCTTCGCAAAGCATGATTTTTTCCGGACGCAGCGCTACGTGTACCGGCACGTTATCAACCACTGAAGCATCTGCATCGACTTTCAGTGGGTGCACCAGTCCCGGCGAATAAAGCACCAGACCATCTTCCTGACGCTCTTTGAGTACACCTTCAAAGACATTAACCGAGCCAATAAATTCGGCGCTGTAGCGGGTGGTCGGATGCTCATAGATCTCTTCCGGTTCGCCAATCTGGACAAATTTCCCACGATTCATAATGGCGATACGCCCCGCCATGGTCATCGCCTCTTCCTGATCGTGGGTGACCATCACACAAGTCACACCGACACGCTCCAGAATATCCACCACTTCAAGCTGCATCCGGTCACGCAGCTTTTTATCCAGCGCGCCCATCGGCTCATCGAGCAGTAATAGTTTCGGGCGCTTGGCAAGGCTTCGGGCCAGGGCCACACGCTGTCGCTGACCACCGGAAAGCTGATGCGGTTTGCGTTTGGCGAACTCCTGCATATGCACCAGCCCGAGCATCTCATTGACCCGGCTGGCAATTTCCGCTTTCGGTAGTTTGTCCTGTTTCAGGCCAAAAGCGATGTTCTGTTCCACGGTCATATGCGGAAACAGCGCGTAAGACTGAAACATCATATTGATGGGGCGCAGGTAAGGCGGAACCTGTGACAAATCGACGCCATCAAGCATTATCTGTCCGGCAGAAGGTTGTTCGAAACCTGCCAGCATACGCAGCAGCGTGGACTTGCCACAGCCGGATGCGCCCAGCAGCGCGAAGATTTCACCTTTGTAGATGGTCAGGCTGACATCATCCACCGCATGTTGACCATCGTAGGATTTGGTGAGGTTGCGGATTTCTAATAGCGGCGTCAGCGCCTTACGGGTTTTCGCCTGCGGGCGAGGGATAGCGTCATTCACGGCTGCTCTCCGGCATTGAATGTGTGCAAGCGCACCATAATGGTGCGAATTGCCGGCGGGTGTGGTGCGCCCGTCCGGCATCTACGACTGCGGATTATTTTCCGCTCTTCACTTTGGTCCACGCGCGGGTGCGCACACGGTCTATTTTTGGATCCTGCACTTTCAGAGTGAACAACTTCGCACGAACGTCCGCCGGAGGATAAATCCCTGGATTATCACGCACTTCCGCGCTTACCAGCGGCGTAGCTTCTTTGTTCGCGTTGGCATAGAACACATGGTCGGAAATATGCGCCACCACATCCGGGCGCAGCAGGTAATTCAGGAACTGATAGGCTTCGTCTTTATTTTTGGCATCCGCAGGCATGGCGAAGACATCAAAGAACGCCATCGCCCCTTCTTTCGGAATCGAGAACGAGACATTAACGCCATTTTTCGCTTCCTTCGCGCGGTTTGACGCCTGCCAGACATCGCCCGCCCAGCCAATAGCGACGCAGATATCGCCGTTTGCCAGGTCGTTAATGTATTGAGATGAATGGAAATAACGAATGTTCGGGCGCAGCTTTAACAGCAGATCGGTTGCCGGTCCGGTGTAATCATCTGCTTTAGTGCTGTTGGGATCTTTACCGAGATAATTCAGCACGGTAGCAAACACTTCTTCCGGTGCATCAAGGAAAGAGACGCCGCAGCTTTTCAGTTTTTCCAGATTTTCAGGCTTGAGGATCAAGTCCCAGCTATCGACGGGCGCGTTTTCGCCCAGCACCGCTTTAACTTTATCAACGTTATAGCCAATCCCGGTCGTCGCCCACATATAGGGCATAGCAAATTTATTGTCGGGATCGTGTTTGGCAACCAACTTCAGCAGCTCCGGATCGAGATTCTTCCACTCCGGCAATTTGCTTTTGTCCAGCGGCTGGAAAACTCCCGCAGTCAACTGGCGTTCAAGAAAGCTTGCTGACGGCACCACCAGGTCAAAGCCGGTGCTACCCGCCATTAATTTGCCTTCCAGTACTTCGTTAGAGTCGAAAACATCGTAGACGACTTTAATACCGGTTTCTTTTTCAAAATTGGCCACCGTGTCCGGGGCGATATAATCAGACCAGTTATAAATGTGGAGTGTTTTTTGTTCAGCCGCGAGCGTGCCGACAGAGACGGCCATCAGAGCACCCGCAACCAGACCCGATAGCCATTTTTTATTTAAGGCGGTCATATCTCTTTCCTTCTGAAAGTTCGTTAACAAACGAACAAAAGTTGTCACACTGAAAGATATGCAATAAACGTGCATATTTTTTATCGGCGCGGTGTAAGAAAAGAGAACTCTCTCCCGGCCAGCACTGCTCGCTATATAAAAGCATCGCAAGAATAACTTTAGCCAGGGTTTGAGACTATAGCTCGGATTAAAAAACGGTATTTAACAAATTTTTATGCGTATTTGCTCTATGTGATAAAGCCAAATCGGCACATGAGAAGTGAAATAATCTTTAAGAAAAGGTTAAAAACAGCAGATAATTTTGCAGCACGCAGTCACTGCGGCAGCGACTGCGTACTCGAAAGGAGTTATCAGTGGAGGAAATAGTTTTCGGTAACGTTGTTTTGCCCTTCATCGTCAGTCGGTAACAGCAGTTGATGGGCATTAGCTTCAAGAATGACCATCGAAATCTGCTCTTCGCTCTGACGCACGAACCATGCAAACTGCTCATAGGTTACGCCCTGCATAACGGATAAAGACTGGCAAACCACCAGCTTTGGCAGATTATCATCCTGCATATCAAGAAATGCTTTCACGGTCAGCGAACTGGCATTGATGGCAGATAAATCTGCCGCCAGGGGCAATACGGCTGAAGGTCGGACTTCCGCCATGGCAGAAAACAGGATCGTGTTATCGATCAGATCGATTTTGGCATCAAAGACACCGTCGAAATTCTGCATATGGGGCAGATGCAGAGCCTGACAGTTATCACATTCAAAAAAACTCATCCCCAGGTCATCGAGCCATTGACGCAGCGTATCCAGACCAGGAACGACCAGCGATGTCATAATTTTGTACAACCTCTTTCGATAAAAAGACCGGCACAGCTTACGCAAAAAGCGCAGGCAAAACCATGATCAGTAATGTGATTGCGACTAACCACCCGTTTTCAGGCAATATTCTGTCGTAGCGTGGCGTTCGATCCAGCGGATCATTTTACCCGCGATGTCGATACCGGTGGTTTTTTCTATTCCTTCCAGCCCCGGCGACGCATTCACTTCCATCACCAACGGCCCGCGATTAGCACGCAAAATATCTACACCAGCAACATCCAGCGCCATCGTTCGCGCGGCTTTTATCGCGATTTCACGCTCCTGTGGTGTGATACTGGCGACGCTTGCCGCGCCGCCACGATGCAAATTGGAACGAAAATCGCCCTCTTTCGCCCGCCGTTCAATCGCAGCGACCACTTCATCGCCAACAACCAGACAGCGGATATCGCACCCTTGCGCCTCTTTGATATATTCCTGCACCAGAATATGCGCGTTCAGACCGCGGAAAGCGTCAATCACGCTTTCGGCCGCCTGACGCGTCTCCGCCAGCACGACGCCAATTCCCTGCGTGCCTTCAACCAACTTGACCACCAGCGGCGCACCACCGACCATGTCGATTAAATCGCTGGTATCATCCGGCGAATGCGCAATGCCCGTGACAGGCAGGTCGATGCCCTGACGCGCCAGCAGTTGCATGGAACGCAATTTGTCACGCGCCCGGGCAATGGCGACCGACTCATTGAGCGGATAGCTCCCCAGCATTTCGAACTGGCGCAGTGCCGCCGTCCCATAAAAGGTAATGGCGGTACCAATACGCGGGATCACTGCGTCAAAATGGGGTAACTTGCGGCCTTTGTAGTGAATAGAAGACGCCGCAGGATTTATGTTCATGTAGCAAGAAAGCGGATCAAGAATTTCAACCAGGTGACCACGCTGTATAGCGGCTTCACGCAGCCGCTTACACGAATAGAGCGTTCCATCCCGGGACAATATGGCAATTTTCACCCTGCACCTCTCTGTCAGACCTGGTCAAAAGCCCGCGTATCATACATCGGCGTGGCGGTTTTAGCGCGTCGCCCAACCCTGTTTGTGCAAATAATCCAGTATAAATGGGCGGCTTTCTTTAATGATTGTTCGGCGGATATGATCGCTCCAGGTATCCCGGCGATTATTGCTGCCACGTGTGAGGTAATATTCCGCCAGTTGTTCGTCATACTGCGCCAGTGCGTCTTTATCCAGCGGTTGATAGCTGTTTTCATGCACCAAAATGGAGGACGGTAAACGCGGCTTAAGATCCGGATTATCCGCAGGCCAGCCAAGGCACAGCCCAAACAGCGGCAGAACATGCTGCGGTAATTTCAGCAGCTCCGTCACCGCTTCAATATTATTGCGCAGGCCGCCGATATATACCCCGCCCAATCCCAGCGATTCCGCTGCGGTTAATGCATTCTGCGCCATCATTGCCGTATCAACGACACCGAGCAACAGTTGTTCCGCCAGGCCAAGTTGTGCATCCGGACAGATCTGTAAATGGCGGTTAAAGTCGGCACAGAACACCCAGAACTCCGCCGCTTGCGCTACGTGTTTTTGCCCGCCGGTCAGCGTCACCAGTTCATCACGTAACGCTTTGTCGGTAATGCGAATAATGCTACTGCACTGCAAAAAACTGGAACTGGACGTCGCACGGGCGCTGTTAATAATCGCCTCACGCTGCGCTTCGGAAATGGGTTCATCAGTGAAATGGCGAATGGAGCGATGGCCACAAATAAGTTCAATGGTTGGCGTCATTATCTTTTTCTCTTTCTGAACGTGAATATTGCGGTGGACGGTTCATCAGCTGTGGGGCAAGACGTTTTGCCACCTGAAGAATAACCACCACCGCAGCGGGAAGCATGAGCAAAACACCGAGAAAAATCATCAGAATCTGCACTTCTGGCCGAGAAAATGGCTCAGGCAGCGACAGGGAGCCGCTTACCGACAGCAGCGCCACCGCCAGCAACATCATTCCGATAAATTCCAGTATCAACACGCTTTTAGGCAATTTACCGATCGCGCGCATACGCTTCCCTCTGCAAAGTGAGCCTTCAGTCTAAAACTTTTCACTGTATTGTGTTTAACAGTTATAGCTTTTAGCAATTAATGCAACAGGTTAAACCTACTTTCAGCGAATTCATTTTAGCGTGATCATTACAGGCATAAATCTATGAGGAGAGAAATAATGCAAACCGTTATTTTTGGTCGTCCGGGTTGCCCTTACTGTGTGCGTGCAAAAGATCTGGCTGAGAAATTGAGCAATGAACGCGATGATTTTCAGTATCAGTATGTAGATATTCGTGCGGAAGGGATCACTAAAGAAGATCTACAACAAAAGGCAGGTAAACCCGTAGAAACCGTGCCGCAGATTTTTGTCGATCAGCAACATATCGGCGGCTATACCGATTTTGCTGCATGGGTGAAAGAGAATCTGGACGCCTGATCGTCTGACAAGCCCTCGCGTTGAGGGCTTTATTGATTTTTTCTGTGCTGTGGTTTAAACAAACTACTGATAAATAAGAAACACAGTGCCCCCAGCGCACACCAGAACACCGCACTTAATAACCATGCCAGCTCTTGCCAGAATGAGCGCGTCGGTGAAAAAAACAGCCGCATAATAAGCATTGAACAGGGTGCCGCCAGCATTGCGCCAAACAGAGGTTTCAAGACTTCTCTACGCTGTGAAAAGAAGCTGGCAACTGCTCCAGGAAGAATGAAAAACAGCAAGCCGATTTCAGGATGCCCGGCAGCCCGAAAAGCGCCTTTCATGTGCGTCGCCAGAAAAAGGCACACCACAATGAAGAGGACAAAACAGCAGATTGCCCCCGCCCAACGTTGTTTATGTTTCACTCGTTCCTCCTGACACTGCGTCTATCGAACACATTTTTCGCCAGTGTGGCGTTCAGTAAGATAAAGCCGCTTCGCATTCCATGCTAATATAGGCCAACGCAATTCATATAGCCGTTGATACCTAATGTGATTACACTAGTAAAATATATTGTTACTTTACTATCGTTTAGGTGCGCTGAATGAATCTGCGCCCTGAATTCTGGTAAAAAACATTATCGTAAATTACCATTTCTTTCAACAGCTTACTAGTAAACAAGAAGTTAGCCTCCGTGAATATAAACGTCGCCGAATTGTTAAATGGGAATTACATTCTGTTATTATTTGTGGTCCTCGCGCTTGGGCTATGTCTCGGGAAATTACGACTTGGTTCGATCCAACTGGGTAATTCCATTGGCGTTTTAGTCGTATCGCTGTTATTAGGCCAACAACATTTCAGCATTAACACCGACGCGCTTAATCTTGGCTTTATGCTGTTTATTTTCTGCGTCGGGGTCGAAGCCGGACCGAACTTTTTTTCCATTTTTTTTCGCGATGGGAAAAATTACCTAATGTTAGCACTGGTGATGGTTGGCAGTGCGCTGGTGATCGCCTTAGGGTTAGGTAAGCTGTTTGGCTGGGATATTGGCCTGACGGCCGGTATGTTAGCAGGCTCTATGACGTCAACACCGGTTTTGGTCGGTGCTGGCGATACACTGCGTCATTCCGGCATGGAAAGCAGGCAGCTCTCACTGGCACTGGATAATCTGAGCCTCGGGTATGCCTTAACCTATTTAATCGGTCTGGTGAGTTTGATTGTTGGTGCGCGTTACTTGCCGAAATTGCAGCATCAGGACTTACAGACCAGCGCCCAGCAAATCGCCCGCGAACGTGGCCTGGACACAGATGCCAACCGTAAGGTTTATTTGCCGGTGATCCGCGCCTACCGCGTCGGCCCGGAGCTGGTAGCCTGGACCGACGGCAAAAATCTGCGTGAACTGGGTATTTATCGACAAACCGGCTGCTACATTGAACGTATTCGGCGTAACGGGATTCTGGCAAATCCAGACGGTGATGCCGTGCTACAAATGGGCGATGAAATAGCGTTGGTAGGCTACCCCGACGCCCACGCCCGACTCGATCCCAGCTTCCGTAACGGCAAAGAAGTTTTCGATCGTGACCTTCTCGACATGCGTATCGTCACTGAAGAAGTGGTCGTTAAAAACCATAACGCTGTTGGCAAACGCCTGGCACAACTGAAGTTGACCGATCACGGTTGCTTCCTTAACCGCGTCATTCGTAGCCAGATTGAGATGCCGATTGATGACAACGTCGTGCTTAACAAAGGTGACGTTTTACAAGTCAGCGGCGATGCCCGCCGGGTAAAAACCATCGCCGATCGCATCGGCTTTATCTCGATTCACAGCCAGGTCACTGACTTGCTGGCATTCTGCGCCTTCTTTGTTATTGGGCTGATGATCGGGATGATCACCTTCCAGTTCAGCACATTCAGTTTCGGCATGGGAAACGCTGCCGGGTTGTTATTCGCCGGAATTATGCTGGGCTTTATGCGTGCTAACCACCCGACCTTCGGTTACATTCCGCAGGGCGCATTAAGCATGGTGAAGGAGTTCGGCTTGATGGTGTTTATGGCAGGCGTTGGTCTGAGCGCTGGTAGCGGTATTAATAACGGCCTGGGCGCGATTGGCGGTCAGATGTTGATTGCCGGATTGATTGTCAGTCTGGTGCCAGTGGTTATCTGCTTCTTGTTCGGTGCTTATGTATTGCGAATGAACCGCGCACTGTTGTTCGGCGCAATGATGGGCGCACGCACCTGCGCGCCGGCAATGGAGATCATCAGTGATACAGCTCGCAGTAATATCCCGGCGCTGGGCTATGCGGGCACTTACGCAATCGCCAACGTCCTGCTGACGCTGGCAGGGACAATCATCGTCATGGTATGGCCAGGATTAGGATAAAACTGAAGTTGCCCTGAAAATGAAATTTTTTTGCACAACCGCAGAACTTTTCCGCAGGGCATCAGTCTTAATTAGTGCCACTGCTTTTCTTTGATGTCCCCATTTTGTGGAGCCCATCAACCCCGCCATTTCGGTTCAAGGTTGGTGGGTTTTTTGTTGCCTATAATTTATCTACTACCCTGCAACCCTCTCAACCATCCTCAAAATCTCCTCGCGCGATAGCGGCTTACGGTCGGTGACAAAATGCAGCGTCATCCCCTCAATAAACGCATCAAGCGCGCGGGCGGTTCCGGGTTCAAACCATTGTTCGAGCGTTTGCTGACTGCGCTGCATCCAGTTTTGCATTACCGTTTTTAATAGCGGTTTTCGGCTAGCCAGCGCGTAGAGCTGGTACATCAGCTCCATGTTATCCGGCGTTGCAACCTGTGAGCTGTAGATCATATCGGTGATAGCCTGGCATGCGCCTTGAGCATCACTAACATCGCTAAAAAATGCCTGATATTGCCGGGACATGATCTCAGTAAAACTGCTGAACGCCTCCAGCAACAACTCATCAATTCCTGAAAAATAGTAGGTCATCGACCCCAACGGTACCCCGGCAAGGGTAGCAATTTTGCGGTGCGTAACAGCATGTATTCCGTAAAGTTTCACCGCCTCCAGCGTGGCCTGGATAATTTTTTCTCGCCGTTGCGGATCGTTAGCGCGACGCATGTCATTTCCTCTCTCTGCAATTGTGTACAAATGTACACAACCTTGCTAATGTTGTCTTCCCTCTTCTTATTTTGACGTGATCTATGACCGTAAATTCTTCACGTAATGCATTGAAACGCCGAACCTGGGCGCTGTTTATGTTCTTCTTTTTGCCGGGCCTGTTAATGGCGTCCTGGGCAACCCGTACGCCTGCTATCCGCGATATTCTTTCTGTTTCGATCGCTGAAATGGGCGGAGTCCTCTTTGGTCTGTCGATCGGTTCAATGAGCGGTATTCTCTGCTCGGCGTGGTTAGTGAAACGCTTTGGGACGCGTAATGTCATCCTGGTCACGATGTCCTGCGCATTGATCGGGATGATGATACTAAGTCTGGCACTCTGGCTGACATCGCCCCTGCTCTTCGCGGTTGGCCTCGGCGTCTTTGGGGCAAGTTTTGGTTCTGCGGAAGTGGCGATAAACGTTGAAGGTGCTGCCGTTGAGCGAGAAATGAATAAGACGGTTTTGCCGATGATGCACGGTTTTTATAGCCTGGGCACGCTGGCAGGCGCTGGTGTCGGGATGGCACTGACGGCCTTTGGCGTTCCGGCAACGGTGCACATTTTATTGGCGGCGCTGGTAGGCATCGCGCCTATTTATATCGCCATTCAGGCAATCCCTGACGGTACGGGCAAAAATGCTGCCGATGGCACCCAGCATGGTGAAAAAGGCGTACCTTTTTATCGCGATATCCAGTTGCTGCTGATTGGTGTTGTGGTGCTGGCGATGGCCTTTGCCGAAGGTTCTGCCAACGACTGGTTACCCTTATTAATGGTTGACGGTCACGGTTTTAGCCCTACTTCCGGCTCGCTGATTTATGCCGGTTTTACCCTGGGGATGACTGTTGGACGCTTTACCGGCGGTTGGTTCATCGACCGTTACAGTCGCGTTGCCGTGGTTCGGGCCAGTGCACTAATGGGAGCGTTGGGTATTGGGCTGATTATTTTTGTCGATAGCGCCTGGGTCGCTGGGGTGTCTGTTGTACTTTGGGGACTGGGTGCCTCGCTGGGCTTCCCGCTGACCATTTCTGCCGCCAGCGATACCGGCCCCGATGCACCAACCCGCGTCAGTGTGGTAGCAACGACCGGTTATCTGGCTTTCCTCGTCGGGCCGCCACTGCTGGGCTATCTCGGCGAACATTATGGATTACGTAGTGCAATGCTGGTTGTACTGGCGCTGGTTATTCTCGCGGCTATTGTCGCGAAAGCCGTCGCCAAACCCGATACCAAAACGCAGACGGCGATGGAGAATAGTTGATGAGCATTAAATTAATTGCGGTAGACATGGATGGTACTTTCTTAAGCGATCAAAAAACCTATAACCGTGAGCGGTTTATGGCTCAGTATCAGCAAATGAAAGCACAAGGCATTCGCTTTGTGGTCGCCAGCGGGAATCAATATTATCAGTTGATCTCTTTCTTTCCGGAAATTGCTAATGAAATAGCCTTTGTGGCTGAAAACGGCGGCTGGGTAGTGAGCGAAGGCAAAGATGTTTTTAATGGCGAGCTGTCGAAGGATGCGTTTGCTACTGTCGTGGAACATTTGCTGACGCGCCCGGAAGTGGAAATTATTGCCTGCGGAAAAAATAGCGCCTATACCCTCAAAAAATATGACGATGCCATGAAAACGGTGGCGGAAATGTATTATCACCGTCTGGAATACGTCGATAACTTTGACAACTTAGAAGATATCTTCTTTAAGTTTGGTCTGAATCTTTCCGATGAACTGATTCCACAAGTACAAAAAGCATTACATGAGGCCATCGGCGATATTATGGTGCCGGTCCACACCGGCAACGGCAGTATCGATCTGATTATCCCCGGCGTACATAAAGCCAATGGCCTTCGCCAACTGCAGAAATTATGGGGAATAGACGACAGCGAAGTGGTGGTCTTTGGCGATGGCGGTAACGATATTGAGATGCTGCGTCAGGCAGGCTTTAGTTTTGCAATGGAAAATGCCGGCAGCGCGGTCGTCGCAGCGGCAAAATACCGGGCAGGCTCCAATAACCGTGAAGGCGTACTGGATGTGATCGATAAAGTGCTTAAACACGAAGCGCCATTTAACCAATAAAACGGCAGCACGCCCGGCAACACAATACCTGAATGAAGGCTGCATAATTCGCGCAAATTAACCCGCTGCATTATTTCAGGCGAAATGATTATGAAAAATTGTCTACTGTTGGGCGCGCTTTTAATGGGCTTTACTGGTGTGGCGATGGCGCAAAGTGTCACCGTCGATGTGCCGAGTGGATACAAAGTGGTTGTGGTTCCTGATTCAGTCAGCGTTCCACAAGCGGTCAGCGTCGCGACTGTGCCGCAAACCGTCTATGTGGCTCCCGCGCCAGCTCCGGCTTACCGCCCGCATCCTTATGTTCGCCATCTTGCCAGCGTAGGTGAAGGGATGGTTATCGAACACCAGATTGACGACCATCACCATTAATTTGAGAATGCCTGATCGCACAAAGCAATCAGGCATTTTTTTATCCTTCGTGCGAATTTCCCATCTGTTTATCTTTTAAAAAGATAACCATCAGCAACAGCCACAAAATTCCGTTGACAAGGTTGAAGAGATTAAACAGTCCGTTGCCCCCGTTCAGCCAGGCATGTTTGCTGATTTCAATACCGACGGTAAAGATCAGCATTTGCAGCATCCCCATCGCCGCAGAAACCGTACCTTTACTCATATCGCTGGCAAACAGAGTTAATCGCACCAGTCCCGCATTCGCCAGACCAATACCGAAAGCATAAAGACTTAACCCGGCGGCCATCCATAAATACGCATGCGATGAGATAACCGTTGCCGCAGCAGCGACCAACAGACCAATCATAATCGGCCAGCCGCCCATAATAATCAGCGAACGTACGGTGCGGCGCGAGGTCAGACGCGCTAACAGCAAGTTACCCGCAATTAACGCCCCGAAAATAGGCACTTGCAGCAAACCATATTCATAGCTGCTTAACTGCTCGCCGGTAATGATGATAATCGGCGACTGGGCGATCCACGCCAGCAACGGCAAACTAACGAATCCCAGCGCCAGCGCCCCCGCAACAAAGCGACCGTTCTTCAGCACCAGCTTATAGTCACGACCGAGTTCTTTCAGCGACAGTTTCTCGCCTATACGCGTGGCGGTTTCAGGCATGGCTCGTTGCAGACCGAAAAAGGAGATCGCTGCCAATGCGGCAAACAAGACAAACATCCCTTCCCAGGGCAGCACATGGATCCACGCCGCGCCCACCAGCGGGCCAAGTAGTGGAGCAATCAGCGCCACGTTCGCCATCAGCGCGGTGATCTTGATACAAACCGCCTCTTCGAAGGATTCCTGAATTGCGGCGTATCCCACAGCGCCAATGAAACAGAGGCTTATGCCCTGCAAGAAGCGCAACAGAGTGAATTGTTCAATGTTTTGCGCCAGTAATATTGCCAGACAGGTGATGATAAACCACACCACCCCCGCCAGCATCACCGGACGGCGACCAATACGATCCGACAGCGGCCCCAGGAGCCATTGTAAAAACATCCCGCCCGCCAGATATGCGGTCATCGAAGTAGGAACCCAATCAATGCCCGCCTGATATTGTTCCACCACGGCCAACATACCGGGTTGAATCATATCGTTGCCGATATAGGTTGAAAATTCGTACAGCACCAGACAGAGAGGGAAAAGTAACGCCTGACGTCCAAGCCTGGCACCGGAAGCTAATTTATTTTGCATGCAATTTCTTCGCCAATAATAATCGCGCAAAGTTTAATAAAAGCGCAGCTAACGAGAAAGCGAATTTTGTAGCTGAAACCACGGTTAAGCACATTCTTACATTATTGCGAGTATAGCTACGCTTTCTTTAAGTTTTATTTAACCTATGCCCGTTACAATCACCCACCGTAAACAGGCCGCTTGAGGGAAATAAGACGATGCCGCTTTACCCAGTTTAACCTGCACTTTATTCTCAACGACTTGCCTGTATTGGCTCCCTTTTAATCACTTTGCGTCGGGAAGTTATGCTGGAAAATTTGAATCTCTCTCTATTCTCTCTTATTAACGCGACGCCAGACTCGGCTCCGTGGATGATCTCGTTGGCGATTTTTATTGCTAAAGATTTGATTACCGTGGTGCCGTTGCTGGCCGCGATACTTTGGTTGTGGGGGCTTACAGCACAACGGCAACTGGTGATAAAAATCGCTATTGCGCTGGCGGTCAGCCTGTTTGTGTCCTGGACGATGGGACATCTTTTTCCGCACGACCGCCCCTTTGTCGAAAATATCGGCTATAACTTCCTGCATCATGCGGCGGATGACTCATTCCCGAGCGATCACGGTACGGTGATTTTCACCTTTGCACTGGCATTTTTATGCTGGCATCGCCTGTGGTCCGGCTCACTTTTAATGGTGCTGGCCGTCGTCATTGCCTGGTCGCGCGTTTATCTTGGCGTCCACTGGCCGCTGGATATGCTCGGTGGATTGCTGGCAGGTATGATTGGCTGCCTTAGCGCCCAGATTATCTGGCAAGCGATGGGGCATAAACTCTATCAACGTCTGCAATCGTGGTATCGCTTCTGTTTTGCATTACCGATCCGCAAAGGCTGGGTGCGTGACTGATCTCTGCTAAAAAGTGTAGTATTGAGCGGCTCGCTTCAATAACTATTCAGAGGGATTATGGAAACACGTCGCGAAGAGCGTATCGGGCAGCTGCTGCAAGAATTAAAACGCAGCGATAAGTTACATCTTAAAGACGCCGCCGCCCTGCTTGGGGTTTCGGAGATGACGATTCGTCGCGATCTGAACAACCACAGTGCGCCCGTCGTTTTGCTCGGCGGCTATATTGTTCTGGAACCGCGCAGTGCCAGCCATTATCTGTTAAGCGATCAAAAATCCCGCCTGGTGGAAGAAAAACGCCGGGCGGCAAAACTGGCTGCGACGCTGGTAGAACCCGATCAGACCCTCTTTTTTGACTGTGGCACCACCACACCGTGGATTATTGAAGCGATTGATAATGAAATCCCTTTCACCGCCGTTTGTTATTCGCTAAATACCTTTCTGGCACTGAAAGAGAAACCTCATTGCCGCGCGTTTCTTTGCGGTGGTGAATTTCACGCCAGCAACGCCATTTTCAAACCCATCGATTTTCAGCAAACGCTGAATAATTTTTGCCCGGATATCGCTTTTTATTCCGCGGCGGGGGTGCATGTCAGTAAGGGCGCTACCTGTTTTAATCTTGAAGAGTTGCCGGTAAAACACTGGGCCATGTCGATGGCGCAAAAGCATGTGCTGGTTGTCGACCACAGTAAATTTGGCAAGGTGCGTCCGGCGCGCATGGGTGACCTGAAACGCTTTGATATTATGGTAAGCGATTGTTGCCCGGAAGATGAATATGTGAAGTACGCGCAGACGCAGCGTATTAAGTTGATGTATTAATGACGTATAACCGGATGACGTTTCGCGCCATCCGGTTATCAGAAGATTAAGAGAACCAGCTGCCGAACCACTGATGGAATTTCATCATCACGAAATCCCACATCCGACCAAAGAATCCCCCCTCTTCCACATTTTCCATCACGATCAGCGGACGCTGCTCAATGGATTTACCGTTAAGCTGGAAATCAATGGTGCCGACAACCTGACCTTTTTTCAGCGGTGCGGTAAGCTGCGGTTCCGTTAACGTGTAGCTCGCTTTCAGGTTTTTCAGCTGCCCACGCGGTATGGTCACTGAGCCCGCTTCGCCTGCCCCGAGATTCACTTCGCTCTTATCACCAAACCAGACGCGCTGAGTCACAAAGGTGGCATCAGGTTTAATTGGCGTCACGGTTTCAAAGAAGCGGAAACCCCAGGTCAATAATTTCTCAGACTCATTAAAACGGATACGGTCAGTTTTCGCACCCAGTACTACGGAGATCAAACGCATATCGCCCTGGGTAGCCGAAGCAACCAGATTATATCCCGCGCCTGCCGTGGTTCCTGTCTTCATGCCATCAACATTCAGATTGCTGCTCCATAGCAGACGGTTACGGTTAGGCTGTCGAATTTTGTTGAAGGTGAACTCTTTCTCTTTATGAATGGCATACTCTTCCGGCACATCGTGGATCAATGCTTTACCCAGCAATGCCATATCGCGCGCGGTACTGAACTGCCCCGGCGCATCCAGACCGTGCACCGTCTGGAAGGTAGTGTTGGTCAGACCCAGTTTTTTGGCATAACCATTCATCAGACCAATAAATGACTCCTGGCTCCCGGCAACGTAATCGGCCAGCGCAATACAGGCGTCATTACCGGACTGGATAATCACACCTTTGTTCAGGTCTGCCACCGAAACCTGATCGCCCGGTTTAAGGAACATTACCGATGAACCACGCAGTGCCGGATTTCCCGTCGCCCAGGCATCTTTACCGACCGTCACCATATCGGTGAGTTTAATCTTATCGGCCTTAAGCGCCTGCCCAACCACATAGCTGGTCATGATTTTAGTCAGGCTCGCGGGGTCCAGTTTTTCATCCGCATTGCCTTCTGCCAGCACTTTACCGCTGGCGTAATCCATTAAAATCCATGCACGCGCATCCACGCTCGGCGCTTCAACGGTTTGTTCCGCCGCGAATGCCGTTGGGGCAAAAAGGAATAAAAATGCAGAACCCGCTGCAAGACCACGAAGGAGAGAGGAGTATTGCGTCATAAATGCCACCCGAGTATCCATTCAAAAAAAATACGTTATATCGCCGTATGATAAGTTCGGTGATTAATAACGCACACACAAACTTAAAGAAACCGTAAGTTGGTAAAGTTTTTAAAGTTTATGCAATATCCTGCCGCTTCGCTGCTTCTGGTGTCATTTTTTTGCCAGCTGTTGCTTAAAAGTTAACTTTACTTCACCATCGGAGTCCTGTTCAGCCTGTGGCTGCCTGTCGGAAAAGGGGTGAGTATGATTACGCTGTGGGGTCGGAATAATTCAACCAACGTAAAAAAAGTATTGCTGACGCTCGAAGAACTGGAACTACCTTATGAGCAAATTCTCGCGGGCCGTGAGTTTGGGATAAATCACGATGCTGATTTTCTGGCGATGAACCCTAACGGGCTGGTGCCGTTGTTGCGTGACGACGAAAGTGATCTCATTCTTTGGGAATCAAACGCCATTGTCCGCTATCTGGCGGCACAGTACGGGCAAAAACGCCTGTGGATCGACTCACCGGCACGTCGTGCGGAAGCAGAAAAATGGATGGACTGGGCAAACCAGACGCTCAGTAATGCCCATCGCGGGATCCTGATGGGATTAGTCAGAACACCACCGGAAGAGCGCGATCAGGCCGCCATTGATGCCAGTTGTAAAGAGTGCGACGCCCTGTTTGCCCTGCTCGATGCGGAACTGGCAAAAGTAAAATGGTTCTCCGGCGACGAGTTTGGTGTGGGCGATATCGCTATCGCACCGTTCATCTACAATTTGTTTAACGTTGGCCTGACCTGGACACCGCGTCCAAATCTGCAACGCTGGTATCAGCAACTCACTGAACGCCCAGCAGTGCGCAAAGTGGTGATGATTCCCGTTAGCTAATTGCGTGGGCTAACTTTAAGTAATTCCCCACTGGACTCGTCGGTGAGAACGTATAAATAACCGTCGGGTCCAGTGCGAACATCACGAATTCGCTGCCCTCTGTCCGTTAAAATACGGCCATCTTCTGTCACTTTGTCGCCGTTGACGCTCATCACAATGACATCTTTATCTTTCAGCGCGCCAATAAATAATTTTTGCTGCCACTGGGGGAATTTATCGCTGTTATAGAAGGCCATGCCGCTCACGGCGGGCGAATCTTTCCAGTAAAAAACAGGTTGCTCGGTCCCGGCGACGATCTCCCCTTTCGCTTCCGGTATCTTAAAGCCCGAATAGTTGATTCCCCAGGTTGCCAGCGGCCAGCCGTAGTTTTTGCCTTTTTGCGGGATATTAATTTCATCACCACCGCGCGGGCCATGTTCATTCAGCCACAGTGCATTACTCCACGGATTCATCGCCATTCCTTGCGGATTACGAATGCCATAAGACCAGATCTCGGCGCGCACACCGGATTCCTTTATAAAAGGATTATCATCCGGGATTTCGCCCAGGTCGGTCAGACGCACCAGTTTGCCCTGTAATTTATCCAGATCCTGCGCCGTCGAGCGCTGATTGTTTTCGCCCAGAGCAACAAAAAGATAACCTTTACCGTCGAATACCAGCCGCCCGCCAAAATGGTTGCCGGTAGACAGTTTTGGCATCTGGCGAAAGACGGTGCGGAAGTCGGTCACTTTTGAGAGATCATCACTTAAGCGGCCATAACCCACAGCAGTTCCGGCTTTGCCATCATCGCCAACTTCGGAATAACTTAACCAGATGCGGCGAGACTGAGCAAAATCAGGCGCTAAAACCACGTCCAGCAGGCCGCCCTGCCCGTGCGCCCAAACGTCCGGCACTCCGGAAAGCGGCGCAGATAATCCTTTTCCTGCTTGCCAGTGACGCAACTCGCCGCCGCGCAGAGTGATTAACATACCGTGATTATCGGGTAAAAAGGCCAGCGCCCAGGGATGGTCGAGTTTGTCTTGCAGTACTTCGACATTTACCGTTGCAGGAGCCGCCCAGAGAGCGGAAGAAAGACAAATAAGGGGCACAAGGAAAAAGGATTGTCGATGCATAACGCCTCCGGATTGACTCTGGCTTAAAGCGTAGTCAGTGGAGGAGATAACAAATTCATTTTTACAAAAACTTAAACATGAAGGGGGAGACGCTTTCTCCCCCTTAGTTTTTAGGCCTTCTCAAGCATGGCGTGCTTCTGCAGGCTCTGGATACTCAGCGTTAAGCTCATCAGACAATTTTCAAGCTTATCGGCGTTGACGGTAATAACAGTCGGGCAATCATGGTGCCCACTCATCAAACATACTGCGGCTGTCGCTAATGCTTCTTCAGCATGATGAAGAGCACTCCACTCTTCCTGATCCAGATGAAGATTCAACCGCAGCGATTTATCGTGCAGTTCGCGATTCAGTTTAAAAAAGTTATCTCGTAGATGATTGCTTTCGCTGACGGACATGTATCCTTTTGCCTTCCTCAGTTGCACGTATGCGGCGAGGTCAACGCGTGCGTCGATCAACCGGTTCAGCAGATCGATTCGCTGTCTGTCAACGAACATACTTCGATCCTCCTCTTTCCAGCCTTGTTGCAATTAAATAGTATGGCTATTTTTTGAGCAAAATGCTGTCCAGGATCAATTCTTCACGCCGAATTAACAAAATTTACATTTCCTTCGCCTCCGCCAGCGAATGAGATTGCGATACAAATTTTATCCAGAACTCTGTAGAATCCCTGCCCTGACCTTTCCTGTAACTGAATATTTTTTAAGCTATGAGCAAAGTAACTCCCCAGCCGAAAATCGGCTTTGTTTCCCTTGGCTGTCCGAAAAACCTTGTCGATTCAGAGCGTATTCTCACCGAACTACGCACTGAAGGTTATGACGTGGTACCGAGCTATGACGATGCGGACATGGTGATCGTCAACACCTGCGGCTTTATTGACAGCGCGGTACAAGAATCACTGGAAGCCATTGGTGAAGCGTTGAATGAAAACGGCAAGGTAATTGTGACCGGTTGTCTGGGGGCAAAAGAAGATCAGATCCGCGAAGTCCACCCGAAAGTGCTGGAAATCACCGGGCCTCATAGCTATGAGCAGGTTCTGGAGCACGTTCATCACTACGTGCCAAAACCGAAACACAACCCATTCCTGAGCCTGGTGCCAGAACAAGGCGTGAAACTGACGCCGCGTCATTATGCCTATCTGAAAATTTCTGAAGGCTGTAATCACCGCTGCACCTTCTGCATTATTCCGTCTATGCGCGGCGACCTGGTGAGCCGTCCGATTGGCGAAGTGTTAAGTGAAGCGAAACGTCTGGTTGATGCGGGCGTTAAAGAGATTCTGGTGATCTCGCAGGATACTTCCGCCTATGGCGTCGATGTTAAACATCGTACTGGCTTCCACAACGGCGAGCCGGTAAAAACCAGCATGGTCAGCCTGTGCGAACAGTTATCGAAACTGGGGATCTGGACACGTCTGCACTACGTTTACCCTTATCCGCATGTGGACGACGTCATCCCACTGATGGCAGAAGGCAAAATCCTGCCGTATCTGGACATTCCGTTGCAGCACGCCAGCCCGCGCATTCTCAAACTGATGAAGCGTCCGGGTTCTGTAGATCGCCAACTCGCGCGCATCAAACAGTGGCGCGAAATCTGCCCGGAACTGACCCTACGCTCAACCTTTATTGTCGGCTTCCCTGGCGAGACAGAAGAAGATTTCCAGATGCTACTCGACTTCCTGAAAGAAGCGCGTCTGGATCGCGTTGGCTGCTTTAAATACAGCCCGGTTGAAGGTGCAGACGCCAATGCCCTGCCTGACCAGGTTCCGGAAGAAGTGAAAGAAGAACGCTGGAACCGTTTCATGCAGTTGCAGCAGCAGATTTCCGCCGAGCGCCTGCAAGAGAAAGTGGGCCGTGAAATTCTGGTGATTATCGACGAAGTGGACGAAGAAGGTGCGATTGGTCGCAGCATGGCAGATGCACCGGAAATCGACGGCGCGGTTTATCTCAATGGTGAAACCAACGTTAAGCCGGGTGATATCCTGCGTGTGAAAGTCGAGCACGCCGATGAGTACGATTTGTGGGGTAGCCGGGTTTAATTAATCTTAAGGCAGATCTAACAAGAATATTGTTCTTCGATCTGCCTCTGCTACCCTTCCCTATGTCCTACCCTTACGCACAAAATCCCCTGACGCATAAATCGAGAAAAATGAATCGTACTCGAGGCAACTCTCACTTTTTCACACCAAATTAAAGTTTTGATCGCAATTACTTGAAATAAGCGTAATGGTTACTATAGTAAACATTACCACAAGGATGGATGTATGGGTGTGTATAAGGCAAGACGATTCAGCCAAAGCACGAAAAAACTTGGTATTCACGATAAAGTTCTCATGGCTGCCGCTGAAGAAGTGATGCAGGGCATATGGGAGGCTGATTTAGGTAGCGGTGTCATCAAAAAACGTTTACCCCTCCAACAAGGAAAGAGTGGTGGAGCCAGAACAATTATCTTTTTTAAATCAGCAAATCATGTGTTTTTTTATGATGGTTGGTCCAAGAGTGGTCTAAGCAGTAAAGGAACCAAAGAAATCGAAGATGATGAACTGGCGGCCTACAAAAAAATGGCAAATGCATTTCTGGCCTTTAGCAATAAGCAAATAGAGGATTTGATCGAAACTGGCTTTTTGATTGAGGTGAAAAATGAGCGATAAATTACAAATGATGCTGGAAGATGCAAAGGAACTGAATGCACTGGGCCTGATGTCTGATAGTGAAGTTGATGCCATTGCCGTCATGGTCAAAGCTCGTGAAGTCAGCGCCCGTATAGCCAAAGTCAAATCAATGACGGGTGAAGAGATCAAAGCCATCCGCACCCGATACGGCATGTCACAATCCGTGCTGGCACATACAATGGGAATGTCAAAAGAAAGTGTCTCGAAATGGGAACGAAATGAAATAAAACCGAGCGGCCCGGCACTACGTATTTTGAATACATTGGCAATAAAAGGACCGGAAGTTTTTGCAAAGTAAAATGTTTGCAAATGATTTACCACATTCATTAGTACCCCTTGATTAAGGGGTACTAACACTATTCTAATTCTACTGCCAGCTAATCTGCGCCCTGCCGTTTTTCTTACTCTTATACAGCCGCTCATCCGCCAGCATTTTCAAGCGTTCGACGGTAGTACATTCATTTGAATGCGCTACACCGATACTGGTGCTTAAATTAATGCTTCCCACCTGGAAATGAACGATTTCTTTTAGAATCGATAGCAACTCTTCCAGCGTTCCACCCGTATAAATCACCGCAAATTCGTCACCGCCGAAGCGGTAGACTTTACCTTTATCTACCGGGATCTGTGATTTAAGGATTTTCACCACTTTCATCAACACTTCATCGCCCAGCAAATGACCGAAGGTGTCGTTGATGTTTTTGAATTTATCGACGTCAAACAGGCACAAATAACCACCTTTTTCCGGTAGCGCTTTTAAATCTTCGTCAAAGGATTTTCTGCCCATCGCTTTAGTCAGGTCGTCCAGGAACGCCGAGTTATACATACTGTAGAGTTTTTTGACATCGGCAGCCGAAAAGAAAAGCCCGCCATCTAGTACGCGTTCAAAATGGTTATTAATAATGGCTTCTTTCTCCACAATACCACGATTAATCACTCTGCGTACCAGATAGAGGCAACTGGCACCCGATATCACTGCCACCAATGCGGCAAAGAAAATAATCAACGTACAAACCCGCAAATAAACATCTTTTTTATACGCAAATACGTACAATCCGGTCGGCAAATAGGAGAAGTGCTCCATCGCTTCCGAAACGGTGAAGATGGCGTTTTTAGCATTATATTCATCACCGGTCACCGGTTTACCGTTCTTAAACAGAGAGAACATCAGGTTCTCGCTATCCATCGCCAGCGATTTTGACAGTAAAGAAAAACGCTCCAGACCAAGCAAAAATATCAGACTGCGATTGTGAGTTACCGGATAGAGGTAATAGACGAAAGTTTTACCGTCAAAAGAGATAAACCCTGTATTTTTGACATGTCGATACTTCACAACCTGCATAATATCTGCACAATAATTTTTCTCGAACTCCTTTACCTGAATACATTCGTCACTGGAAATCAGATAAGGACCGACATCGTACAAATAAGAGGGTGAAACCGAGTCGGCGTAAGCTGTGCGCAAGCCAACCAACAGCTGTTCCTCCGTGGGGTTTAGCGTGTTGATGAGATCAATTGCCACGCTACGCCGATATTCAGCAATATTTGCCACCGCAAAAGCAGTATCAATAACGGACTGTTTCAGGCCATACACCCGTTCCTTTACCATTTGAGTGTAGATCCCGCAGGCAACTGCTGAAATCATGATAAAAATCAGCAGACTGACTGTAAGTACGAACTTATTGATTCTGGACATACGTAAACTACTCTTTTACTAATTTTCCACTTTTATCCCAGGCGGAGAATGGCATGGGTTTCTGGTACAGATACCCCTGAGCCTGAACACATCCTAATTTGATTAATTCGCGCGCAACATCTTCGCTCTCTACGCCTTCCGCAATCACCGGAATCCGGTTATAGCGTGCCAGATCGAAAATAATGCGCACAATTTTTCCCGCAGTACCGAAAATATCGCCGGTAAATTGCGAGTCCACTTTTATGCTATCTGGATTAATTTCATAAAAACGTTTCAGGTTTGACAAACCGGTGCCAAAGTCATCAATCGATATCCGTACCCCTTGTTTACGCAGTTGTTCAATATTGAGATAAAAATGTTCATTAATTCGCTCGATCACGGTTTCAGTGATCTCAACACAGAGGCTGTTCGCCTTCAGACCGTTTTCTTTCATGATGGTGGTAAAACGCTCATGAAAGTGTGGTTCGTTTAACTGCCAGGGCGAAACATTAATATGCAGTAAGAAACCGTCCTTCAGAACCGCACGCTCGCTAAAATGCCTGAATTCACCCATTGCCATTTTAATAATCTGATAACCCAGCTCATTGATAAACCCGATATCTTCAGCAATGGTAATGAACTTTAGCGGTGAAATGATCCCCCGCTCCGCAGACACCCAACGGCACAACGCCTCCGCGCCCAGAATGGTGCGGGTGTTAATATCAACGATCGGCTGATAGACCAGGAATAGTTCGCCAATTTCCATTGCATGGCGAATATTACGCGCAATCCAGATATTCTCTTCTATTTCGTTGAGTTTCGCGTCATCACAGAAAATAAACTCTGAGAACATATGGTCACGAATGCTGGAAATCGCCAGTTTCAGTTTTTCTGCGTAACTCCAGGCGTTTTCCCCCTGCAAAGGTTCACAAATGGCAGACTTATGGATGCGCAGATTGCGGTAGCCAAAGCTGCTGTCAAAATCGTTTACCATCGCTATTTTACGGGTAAATGTCTGTACATTTTCCCGGCACAGAAGTAAATAGAGATCGGCATTAAATGTCACGATATCGCAGCATTGCGCATATTTCTCGGCAATTCGCTGACACAATTTCCTGACGATTTTATTGCGTTCATCAACACCAAACACCGCTTCCACGGCTTCCAGACCACACAGTTTGATGATCCCCACAGCCAGATACTGATTATTGTTGGACTCAATAATCGCCATATTTTTAATAAAACCGCTTTCCTGATCGTAAGAGATCAGTGAGAGCAATTTATTTGACCGTTCAATTTCGGCATCTTTCATTTCCGCGATCGATTTTTTGATGCTGATAATCTCTTTCGCATCGCCTTCGCGAATTTTCAGAGCCTCGATTTGATCCGTTGAGTCAGGCAAAAACGCCAGCGTATTAACCAGCTCTGTCATTTCAGAAAATTGCCGACGGAACACACGAGTGGTCATTAAATAAACCACCAGCAATACGATAATAATGAAAGCAAACGGCAGATAAAAAAGTTTATCTGATGCGTTCAATAAATTACCGCCAGGATAATAAAAATAGATTTCGAATAATGCGTTGTTTGGCACCGCTGATGTTTTTTCGATATATTCAGTATCGACAGAATCAATAATATTATAATTACCTTCGCTATTATAAATAATCAGTTTTTCACGCGCGAGTTGATTCTTGGCAATGATCTCATGGCCTTGTTTCAAAAATAGAACTTCATCATTAGCGCTGATTTGATCAAGATACTCGTTCAGATATCGCCAGTTTAAATCGACATGAATTTTATCCACCGCTAACAAATCGTGATCTTTGCCGTTGATGTGTAGCGTAAAAGAGATACATTTTTTACCCGGACGATCAAAGCAATTGTATGCCGGATTCCAGCTGTTGTTAGAGTCATCTGAAGCCACCGACCACGGTCGTTTCGATGGGTTAAAATCGGCAAAAATAACCCGCCCTGACTCGTCGACAAGCGGTCCATTTACTTGTTCCTGATGATAAACTACGATTTTATCATTCGCCCTCCGCGAAAAGAGATAATATTTATTATCATCAAGTACCAGTCCCACCGAGTCTAAAAATGGCATCATTTCCATTTTAAGAATCACGGCGCGTTGAATCTCCTCTGTATTTTTTAATAAATACAGTGAGTCCTTTAATGTCAGGGCCGAACGTTCAATATCTTTAAAGAAATAGCCAACGTTTTTCTGAATAAGTTCAAAGCGGCTATCGGCACGTTTTACCGCGCGCTCCGATACCAGTTGATAGTTAATGATGAAAAAAAGACCAATAAATGACAGTGCTGCCAATAAAAATAAAATTATCAGCCTTATCTTTATCTTTTCGTATAAACTCAGCATGTTAATACATTTAACAAAATAACTATCTGAACGCTGTGCCGCTGCAAAAATTGTCCCTTGCTGCGGCTTTTTAACCAAATTACCCGATTCTACAAAATCAGCAGAAAGTTACAACACTTGCTTAGGGCAATAATTTCCTGTGAGGTGATTACCCTTTCAAGCAATATTCAAACGTAACTATCCTTTAATTTTCGGATCCAGCGCATCGCGTAAACCATCACCCAACAAATTGAACGCCAGTACAGTCAGAAAAATAGCCAGGGCCGGAAAAATAGCGACATGCGGCGCGATAACCATATCCGCTCGTGCCTCATTGAGCATTGCTCCCCACTCTGGTGTCGGCGGCTGCGCACCGAGGCCGAGAAATGACAGGCTGGCGGCAGAGATAATCGAGGTACCGATGCGCATGGTGAAAAACACCACGATAGACGAGACAGTCCCGGGCAAGATATGGCGCAATAAGATGGTCATGTCGCTGGCACCAATACTGCGCGCCGATTCAATAAAAGTTTGCTGTTTCAACACCAGCGTGTTGCCGCGCACCAGTCGGGCAAACGCGGGGATGGAAAAAATGGCGACTGCAATAATCACGTTAGCAATGCCGCTTCCCAACACCGCAACAACAGCGATCGCCAGTAAAATACCAGGGAAGGCAAACAGCACATCGCAAATGCGCATGATCAGCCGATCCCACCAGCCTTCATAATATCCAGCCAACAAGCCCAGCAACGTCCCGATCGCCGCACCGATAAACACGGCAAACACGCCCGCCGCCAGCGAGATTTGTGCACCAACCAGGACACGGCTGAAAATGTCACGCCCCAGTGAATCAACGCCAAACCAGTGCTGCAAAGAAGGTCCGTTATTCAGATTGTCATAATCAAAATAATTTTCGGCGTCATAGGGAGCGATCCAGCGTGCAAAAATAGCCACCACAATCAATAAAATAACGAACAATGCGGCGGTCATCGCCATATGCTGACGGCGAAATCGTCGCCAGAATTCATGCCACGGTGTACGTACCTGGTCAGGTTTGACCAGTGGCATGGCGTTTAACACCGCCTGACGTCGCCAGTTAAATAGTCGCATCCTTACTTGTACCTGATAGCCGGGTTAATGGCGGCGTAAAGCACATCCACCACTAAGTTGATAAGAATAAATTCCAGCGAGAAAAGCAGAATTTCCGCCTGAATCACCGGGTAATCGCGCATTTCTACGGAGTCAACGAGTAAGCGTCCAAGTCCGGGCCAGTTGAAAACCTTCTCCACCACGATGGAACCACCGAGCAAAAAGCCAAACTGTAAGCCCATCATGGTCACAACCGGGATCATCGCGTTACGTAGCCCGTGTTTGAGGACAACCCAGGTTTCGCTCACCCCTTTCGCCCTCGCGGTACGCATATAATCTTCGCTTAAAACATCGACAAACGACGCGCGGGTAAAGCGCGCCATCACGGCTGCCACTGCCGCGCCGAGCGTCAGGGAGGGTAAAATGTAGTGCTGCCAACTGTCTGCTCCCACGGTAGGCAGCCAGCCCAGTTCAACGGAGAATACCTGAATTAAAAGCATCCCCAGAGCAAATGCCGGAAACGAGATCCCCGACACCGCAATGGTCATACTCAATCGATCCGGCCAACGATTACGCCAGACGGCGGCGATAATTCCCGCCGCCATACCAAATATCACCGCCCAGACCATACTGGTTATGGTCAGCCACAGCGTTGGCATAAAGCGGCTGGCAATCTCATCGGCAACCGGACGACGCGACACCATCGACAGGCCAAAATCCCCCTGCACAGCATTGCTGATATAGTGCCAGAACTGGTGATACAGCGGCTGATCCAACCCCAGCTGCTGACGCACCAGTTCTATAACCTGCGCATCAGCTTCGGGCCCGGCAATCAATCGCGCCGGATCGCCGGGCAGCATATGCACAAATAAAAACACCAGCACCGAGACGATAAACAGCGTTGGAATCAACCCCAGTAAGCGTTTGATAACGTAATTAAGCATTCCACTCCCTGCGTTGCTTATTGCAAATCCGCGTCTTCAAAGCTGAAACCGGTGTCTGGCATGATCCAAAAACCGGTCAGGTTTTTACTGTGTGCCGACACCAGTTTTTCTACCACCAGCGGGATCCACGGCGACTCTTGCCAGATGATATCCTGCGCCGCCTTATATAAACGGGTCTTTTCTGCCGGATCATTAGTTTTCAGTGCCTGAGCCAGGAAGTCATCCACCTGTTTATTGCTGTAAAACGCGGTATTAAACAGCGTCGGTGGCCAGTTCTGCGAGGCAAACAGCGGCGATAGTGCCCAGTCCGCTTCGCCGGTTGAAGCCGACCAGCCAGTGTAGAACATCCGCACGCCGCTCTCTTTTTGCCCTTTACCTTCAACTTCTGCCGCCCGCTGTCCGGCATCCATCGCAGTCACCTGGGCTTTAATCCCGACCTGCGCTAACTGCTGCTGGGTAAATTGCAGCACTTTCTGCGCGGTGCTGTGGTTATGTGACGACCACAGCGTGGTATTGAAACCGTTGGGATATCCCGCCTCTTTCAGTAATTCGCGCGCTTTCACTGGATCGTAAGGCCACGGTTTATAGCTTTGCGCGTAGGCGATACTCGGCGGTACCACACCAGTAGCTGGCGTTGCATAGCCCGCGAAGGCCACTTTCACCAGCGCCGGGCGGTTAATGGCGTAATTCAGCGCCTCACGGACCTTCGGGTTATCGAACGGCTTTTGCGTCACGTTCATACTGATATAACGCTGCATAATTGACGGACTGGCCATCAACTCGATATTTTTGTTTTTCTCCAGCAGTGCGGCCTGCTCGTAAGGAATGGGGAAAGCAAACTGCGCTTCACCGGTTTGCAGCATTGCCGCGCGGGTGTTGTTATCCGCCACCGGACGCCAGGTTATGCTGTCCAGTTTGGGCAATCCTGGCTGCCAGTAACCCGCGAATTTTTTCACCTTCACAAAATCGGTCTGATTCCAGGTATCCAGTTCATACGGCCCGGTTCCCACCGGATGAAAACCAATCTCCTTGCCATATTTTTCCAGCGCTGCCGGCGAAATCATCGCGGTCGCCGGATGGGCAAGAATATTAATAAACGCTGAGAACGGCTGTTTGAGGGTAATCTTTACCGTTGTTGGATCGATCGCTTCCGTTTTGGCAATATTCTTATACAGGTTGTAGCGTTTAAGATGATTCGCCGGATCGCTGGCCCGGTCCAGATTCGCTTTTACCGCCGCTGCGTTGAAGTCGGTGCCATCCTGGAATTTAATTCCTTCCCGCAATTTCACGGTGTAAGTAAGGCCGTCATCGGAAACGGTATAACTCTCCGCCAGCACGTTTTTCAGTTTCATCTCTTTATCGAGACCGAACAGCCCCTGGTAAAACGATTTCGCTACGGCCTGAGATAACGTGTCATTTGCGTCATACGGATCGAGCGTGGTGAAGTTCGATCCTACCGCCACCACCACATCTTTGGCAGCGAATGCACAAGATGCCATCAACGCTGTCGCAATGCCCAGCGCCACTAACCCACTACGGTGTACAGCTCTTGCCATTTTATTCTCCGCCTGAATGTTATCTACGCATGAATGCGTATTCTGATTGTGGTTGTGCGACGTAATGCCCCGGCCCGACGCATTGCAACGAGACGGCTGCCACCTCTTCGCCACGCAGATGAATATTGCTGGGAAGATCGTCCGACAGCAGTACACGCTGCGGTCGTTGTCGGGACGGTTCAGCGACCGGAACTGCCGCCAGTAATTTACGCGTATAAGGATGCTTCGGGTTTTCAAAGACCGCGCGCCGTGGACCAATTTCAACAATTTGTCCGAGATACATCACCGCCACACGATGACTAATCCGCTCTACCACGGCCATATCGTGGGAGATAAACAGATACGCAATGCCGAAATCACGCTGGAGATCGAGCAACAAGTTGATAATCTGCCCGCGAATAGAAACATCCAGCGCCGAGACGGCTTCGTCGGCAATGATCACTTTTGGATTCAATGCCAACGCGCGAGCAATGCAGATGCGCTGGCGCTGACCGCCGGAAAACTCATGCGGGTAACGCCAGGCATGTTCAGGTAACAGGCCCACGCGCTCCAGCAACCACGCAACGCGTGCAGCCGCTTCTTTACCTGGCAATAAACCGTGTACGCGCAGCGGTTCGATAATCGAATCACCGATGGTCTGACGAGGGTCCAGCGAAGCGTAAGGGTCCTGAAAAATAAACTGAATATCCCGGCGCAATGCCTGAAGTTTACCGGATGACAAGGTATCGATTCGCTGACCGTTAAAGATAATTTCGCCGCCCTGCGATTCGACCAGGCGCAGCAACGCCCGCCCGGTAGTGGATTTACCGCTGCCAGACTCGCCCACCAGCGATAGCGTTTCGCCAGGCCAGAGATCAAAACTGACTTTCTCAACGGCATGCACTTCCCGCGTTACGCGATTCAACAAACCGCTGCGCAAAGGGAAACGGGTGACCAGATTACGCACCCGTAAAACAGGTTCGCCATCCACCACCGTTTTCTGCTCGATGGGGGGTTCCTGTTTCGCTGGATGTTCAAGCGATATCAATGGGAAACGTCGGGGATAATCTAACCCTTTCATCGCACCAAGTTGCGGAACAGCAGCTAACAGCGCACGGGTGTACGGATGTTGCGGTGCATGAAAAATATGTTCGACGCTACCCGTTTCCACCGCCTCGCCCTGATACATCACCAGTACCCGATCGGCAATCTCTGCCACCACGCCCATATCGTGAGTGATAAAGATAACGCCCATCGACATCTCTTTTTGCAATACTTTGATTAATTGCAGGATCTGCGCCTGAATAGTGACATCCAGCGCGGTGGTTGGCTCATCGGCAATCAGCACCGCCGGGCGGCATGACAGCGCCATCGCAATCATCACTCGCTGGCGCATCCCGCCAGAGAGTTGATGCGGATAACGTGAAAGAATGGTTTGTGCCTCCGGAATGCGTACCTGATCCAGCATCCGCTTCGCCTCGACCATTGCTTCTTCACGACTGGCGTTTTGATGCAGACGAATAGATTCAGCAATCTGTTCACCCACAGTAAATACCGGGTTCAGCGATGTCATCGGCTCCTGAAATATCATTGCCATATCCGCACCGCGCACATGGCGCATTTGTGCAGCGCTCTGCTCGCTAAGTTCAATCACTTCGCGACTGCGCCGCCGCAACAGCATTTGATCGCACTGCACTAAACCGCCCGCCTGTTCCAACAAGCGCATTAATGCCAGCGCAGTCACTGACTTACCAGAGCCGGATTCGCCAACAATTGCCAGCGTCTCACCGCATTGCAGGCTAAAAGAGAGATTGCGGACCGCAGCTATTTTCTGCTGGTCCTGCATAAAGGCAATATTCAGATTTTCAACCGCCAGCACATCACCGGCATCAAGTTCATCACTGTGTGGCAACGGTGTCCCCTTTTTCACGGTAGATACCGGTGGTTGGCGTATCGCCTGCGTAGCCCCAGGCGCGATACATTCCTTCGGTGTTAAACGGTAGCGCGATATTACCTTCATGGTCGATAGCGATTAAGCCACCGCTACCGCCAAGCGCAGGGAGTTTTTCCATTACTACCCGCTCGCAGGCTTCCGCGAGACTTAATCCGCCGTAATCCATTAACGCGGCGATGTCATATGCCGCCAGCGCGCGGATGAAGACTTCGCCCGTGCCGGTACATGAAACCGCCACACTGGCGTTATTGGCGTAGCATCCGGCCCCCACTAAGGGACTATCGCCAACTCGTCCGGGTAATTTATTGGTCATTCCGCCTGTGGACGTGGCTGCCGCCAGATTGCCGTCTAAATCCAACGCCACGGCCCCCACAGTGCCCATTTTCTGTTTTTCATCCAGTGGCGCACCGCTATGGTCGAGGACCATTTCCCCTTCCTCGCGCGCTGCCAGTAGTTGTTCATAACGCAAAGGCGTGGAGAAAATCTCCGGCGAGACGCGCTCCATGCCATGAGCAAACGCAAAATTTTCTGCCCCTTCGCCAATCATCATCACATGCGGGCTTTGCTCCATCACCAGCCGGGCGGCAAGAACCGGATTACGCAGATGACTAACGCCCGCCACCGCACCGGCTTTCAGGGTGTTACCATCCATCACACAGGCGTCCAGTTCATGGGTTTCATCACGCGTAAAGACAGCGCCAATTCCGGCGTTAAACAGTGGACACTCTTCCAGCAGACGCACCGCTTCCGTCACCACATCCAGCGCACTTTCGCCCGCTTCCAGCATTTTCTGCCCGGTTTCAACAATGGCAGACAGCGCCTCGATGTAGCGTAATTCCTGTTGCAGACTCATCTGCGCGCGGCTAATTGCACCTGCGCCACCATGAATTGCAATGACTGCTTTGCCCATAGTATTCGTCCATTAAGGGTGGCTCGCCACTTTTGCTATAAATATCAGAATTTTTATGAATTACTCATTCAATTTTTGAATATAGAAAGATGGATATGGCATGTAAAGGCAGGAGCCAGCGCTACGCCCGAGGTGGCATACAGTCTGTGGCGTTTTTCTGACATAATAGGCAAATTCGATTTTGCCTCCGCAGGAGTGTTTTCATGGAATTTACCACCGGATTGATGTCGCTCGACATCGCGCTTAATGAGATGCTTTCTCGCGTTACCCCACTGACCGCCCAGGAAACGCTGCCACTGGTACAGTGTTTTGGTCGTATTCTGGCGAGCGATGTCGTTTCGCCACTGGATGTCCCGGGGTTTGATAACTCCGCTATGGACGGCTACGCGGCGCGTTTAGCCGATATTGCCTCCGGGCAACCGCTGCCCGTTGCCGGTAAATCCTTTGCCGGTCAGCCGTACCATGGTGAATGGCCTGCGGGTACCTGCATTCGTATTATGACCGGTGCGCCGGTGCCGGAAGGCTGCGAAGCGGTGGTGATGCAGGAACAGACCGAACAGACTGACGCTGGCGTGCGTTTTACTGCTGAAGTGCGTAGCGGGCAAAATATTCGCCGTCGCGGTGAAGATATCTCTGCAGGTGCGGTTGTTTTCCCGGCGGGAACACGCCTGACTACCGCAGAGCTGCCAGTAATTGCTTCACTGGGGATTGCCGAAGTTCCGGTGATTCGTAAAGTGCGTGTAGCGCTGTTTTCTACCGGTGATGAACTCCAGTTGCCAGGCCAGCCGCTGGGCGACGGCCAAATCTACGATACCAACCGTCTCGCCGTACACCTGATGTTAGAACAGTTGGGATGCGAGGTAATCAACTTAGGGATTATCCGCGACGATCCCCATGCCCTGCGCGCCGCATTTATTGAAGCCGACAGCCAGGCGGATGTGGTGATCAGTTCCGGCGGTGTTTCAGTGGGTGAAGCGGATTACACCAAAACGATTCTTGAAGAGCTGGGGGAGATCGCCTTCTGGAAGCTGGCGATTAAACCAGGTAAACCGTTCGCGTTCGGTAAACTCAGCAATAGCTGGTTCTGCGGCCTGCCGGGCAACCCGGTTTCAGCAACGCTGACCTTCTATCAACTGGTACAGCCTTTGCTGGCAAAACTAAGCGGCAATACCGCCAGCGGCCTGCCCGCGCGCCAGCGTGTACGCACGGCATCGCGTCTGAAAAAAACGCCAGGACGCCTTGATTTCCAGCGCGGCGTGCTGCAACGCAACGCCGATGGCGAACTGGAAGTGACGACCACCGGACATCAGGGTTCACATATATTTAGCTCCTTTAGCCTCGGCAACTGCTTTATCGTGCTGGAGCGCGAACGCGGCAATGTGGAAGCGGGCGAATGGGTGGAAGTAGAACCGTTTAACGCGTTGTTCGGAGGCCTGTAATGGCGGAACTCAGCGATCAGGAGATGCTGCGCTATAACCGGCAAATCATTCTGCGCGGCTTTGATTTTGATGGTCAGGAGGCGCTAAAAGATTCTCGTGTGCTGATCGTCGGCCTCGGTGGACTCGGCTGCGCAGCCTCACAGTATCTGGCAAGCGCCGGTGTCGGCAACCTGACGCTGCTCGACTTCGACACGGTTTCGCTCTCAAATTTACAGCGCCAAACGCTGCACAGCGATGCCACAGTCGGGCAACCGAAGGTGGATTCTGCCCGTGACGCCCTGACGCGGATCAACCCACATATCGCGATTACGCCAGTCAATGCACTGCTGGATGACGCAGAACTTGCTGCGATGATTGCAAAACACGATCTGGTGCTCGACTGTACGGATAACGTTGCGGTACGTAATCAACTGAACGCAGGCTGTTTTGCCGCGAAGGTGCCGCTGGTTTCCGGCGCGGCAATTCGCATGGAAGGTCAAATCACGGTCTTCACTTATCAGGACGGCGAGCCTTGCTACCGCTGCCTCAGCCGTTTGTTTGGCGAAAATGCATTAACCTGCGTAGAAGCAGGCGTGATGGCACCGTTGATCGGCGTAATTGGTTCGTTGCAGGCAATGGAAGCGATCAAACTGCTGGCAGGTTATGGCAAACCTGCCAGTGGCAAAATCGTCATGTACGATGCGATGACCTGTCAGTTTCGCGAAATGAAACTGATGCGTAATCCGGGATGTGAGGTGTGCGGGCAGTAATTGCCACCTCCAGGCCTGATAAGACGCGGCACTGCGCCACGTCATCAGCAATTTATGAGGATGCAGAACGTCCGGTTAAATCGACGTTCTGCCAAACGCTCCCTGCCAGTCCTGCTCAAACTTCGCCACAGCGGCATCAACCGCCGGATAGCTAATCATCTGTTGTGCCACATCCAGTGGCAGAGTAATTGATTCACATCCTGCCAGTAAGCAGTCCAGCGCCTGACGCGGGGTTTTGAAACTTGCGGCTAACACTTTTGCCTGCGGCGCATGCATTTTCAATAACTGGTGTAAGTCGGTCACAGTCTGAATGCCGCTACCGCCCTGAGCATCAATACGATTAACGTAAGGCGCAACATATTCCGCACCTGCCAGCGCCGACAGTAGCCCTTGTGCTGCGCCATATACCGCGGTTCCCAGCGTCGGAATCCCTTCCGCTTTTAACATCTTAATTGCTGCCAGCCCCTCAGCGGTCACCGGAACTTTCACCACGATATCCGCAATAATAGAGCGCAGCTTACGCGCGTCATTCACCATCCCTTCAGCAGTGGTAGCCATTACCTGGGCAAACAGACGCCCCTGACCGCCCATCGCTTCATGAAGTTCCGGAAGCACAACCTCCAGCGGTTTTTTACCCGCTGCGATAATGCTTGGGTTAGTGGTTACACCCGCCAGCGGAAAAATACGTGACAGCGCCTTCACCGCAACAACGTCTGAAGTATCCAGATACAGTTCCATAACCATCCTCAAAATGTACTTTTTGTCTGAATGTAGACTATCACGGGAAAACTCTCTGAACAGTTGACGCACATCAATCTAACTTTCATTCGAAAGTATTTTAATGTTTGAACGAAACAGAGAGGCAACTATGATTTTCAATATTCAGCGCTACTCGACCCATGATGGCCCCGGTATCCGCACGGTCGTATTTCTTAAAGGCTGTTCGCTGGGCTGCCGCTGGTGTCAGAACCCGGAAAGCCGCGCCCGCACGCAAGATCTGCTGTATGACCCACGACTCTGTCTGGAAGGCTGTGAGCTGTGCGCTAAGGCCGCGCCGGAAGTGATTGAGCGCGCGTTGAATGGTTTGCTTATTCATCGAGAAAAGTTAACCCCGGAGCATTTTACGGCGCTAACCGACTGCTGCCCGACACAGGCATTAACCGTGTGTGGTGAAGTGAAAAGCGTTGAGGAGATCATGGCGACCGTTTTGCGGGATAAACCGTTTTACGATCGCAGCGGCGGCGGCTTAACGCTTTCGGGCGGTGAACCGTTTATGCAGCCGGAAATGGCGACGGCGCTACTGCAAGCCAGCCACGAGGCCGGCATTCATACTGCGGTAGAAACCTGTCTGCATGTGCCGTGGAAATATATCGCCCCTTCTCTGCCCTATATCGATCTGTTTCTTGCCGATTTAAAACACGTTGCCGACGCGCCGTTTAAACAGTGGACCGACGGTAACGCCGCCAGAGTGCTGGATAACCTGAAAAAACTCGCCGCAGCGGGCAAAAAAATCATTATCCGCGTGCCGCTGATTCAGGGCTTTAATGCCGACGAAACCTCTGTAAAAGCCATTACCGATTTTGCCGCCGACGAGCTGCACGTTAGCGAAATTCATTTCCTGCCCTACCACACGCTGGGCATCAACAAATATCACTTACTTAATCTGCCCTATGACGCCCCGGAAAAACCGCTTGATGCGCCAGAACTGCTCGACTTTGCCCAGCAGTATGCCTGCCAGAAAGGGTTAACCGCGACCTTACGAGGATAACAACCATGACCACACTGAAACTGGACACGCTCAGCGATCGCATTAAAGCGCACAAAAATGCGCTGGTGCATATTGTGAAACCGCCGGTCTGTACCGAGCGCGCGCAGCACTATACCGAGATGTATCAACAACATCTCGATAAGCCGATCCCGGTACGTCGCGCGCTGGCACTGGCGCATCACCTGGCGAATCGCACCATCTGGATCAAGCACGATGAGTTGATCATTGGCAACCAGGCAAGCGAAGTTCGCGCCGCGCCGATCTTCCCGGAATATACTGTCTCATGGATCGAAAAAGAGATCGATGATCTGGCAGATCGTCCCGGTGCTGGCTTTGCGGTGAGCGAAGAGAACAAACGCGTTCTGCATGAAGTGTGCCCGTGGTGGCGCGGTCAGACCGTACAGGATCGCTGCTACGGCATGTTTACCGATGAGCAAAAAGGTCTGCTGGCGACCGGCATCATTAAAGCGGAAGGCAATATGACCTCCGGCGATGCGCACCTGGCGGTCAATTTCCCGCTGCTGCTGGAAAAAGGGCTTGATGGTCTGCGCGAGAAAGTAGCGGAACGTCGCTCGCGCATCAACCTGACGGTGCTGGAAGATTTACATGGCGAGCAATTCCTGAAAGCGATTGATATCGTGCTGGTAGCGGTCAGTGAACACATTGAACGTTTCGCTGCCCTGGCGCGTGAAATGGCCGCGACCGAAACTCGCGAAAGCCGTCGCGATGAACTGCTGGCGATGGCAGAAAACTGCGATCTTATCGCCCACCAACCGCCGCAGACTTTCTGGCAGGCGCTGCAACTGTGTTACTTCATCCAGTTGATTTTGCAGATCGAATCTAACGGTCACTCAGTATCTTTTGGTCGTATGGACCAGTATCTGTACCCGTATTATCGTCGCGACGTTGAACTCAACCAGACGCTGGATCGTGAACACGCCATCGAGATGCTGCATAGCTGCTGGCTGAAATTGCTGGAAGTGAACAAGATCCGCTCCGGCTCGCACTCAAAAGCCTCTGCGGGAAGTCCGCTGTATCAGAACGTCACTATTGGCGGGCAAAATCTGGTTGATGGTCAACCAATGGACGCGGTGAATCCACTCTCTTACGCGATCCTTGAATCCTGCGGTCGCCTGCGTTCCACTCAGCCTAACCTCAGCGTGCGTTACCACGCGGGAATGAGCAACGATTTCCTCGACGCCTGCGTACAGGTGATCCGTTGCGGCTTCGGGATGCCGGCGTTCAACAACGACGAAATCGTGATCCCGGAATTTATTAAACTCGGTATTGAACCGCAGGACGCTTACGACTATGCAGCGATTGGTTGTATCGAAACCGCCGTCGGTGGCAAATGGGGCTATCGCTGTACCGGCATGAGCTTTATCAACTTCGCCCGCGTGATGCTGGCGGCGCTGGAAGGCGGTCGTGATGCCACCAGCGGCAAAGTGTTCCTGCCACAAGAAAAAGCGTTGTCGGCGGGTAACTTCAACAACTTCGATGAAGTAATGGACGCATGGGATACGCAAATCCGTTACTACACGCGTAAATCAATCGAAATCGAATATGTCGTTGACACCATGCTGGAGGAGAACGTGCACGATATTCTCTGCTCGGCGCTGGTGGATGACTGTATTGAGCGAGCAAAAAGTATCAAGCAAGGCGGCGCGAAATATGACTGGGTTTCTGGCCTGCAGGTCGGCATTGCCAACCTCGGCAACAGCCTGGCGGCAGTGAAGAAACTGGTGTTTGAACAGGGCGCGATTGGTCAGCAACAACTGGCTGCCGCACTGGCGGATGACTTCGACGGCCTGACTCACGAGCAACTGCGTCAGCGGCTGATTAACGGCGCGCCGAAGTACGGCAACGACGACGATACTGTCGATACGCTGCTGGCTCGCGCTTATCAGACCTATATCGACGAACTGAAACAGTACCATAACCCGCGCTACGGTCGTGGTCCGGTTGGCGGCAATTATTACGCGGGTACGTCGTCTATCTCCGCTAACGTACCGTTTGGCGCGCAAACTATGGCAACGCCGGACGGACGTAAAGCGCATACCCCGCTGGCAGAAGGCGCAAGCCCGGCCTCCGGTACTGACCATCTTGGCCCTACCGCGGTCATTGGCTCGGTGGGTAAACTGCCTACGGCCGCGATTCTCGGCGGCGTGCTGCTCAACCAGAAACTGAATCCAGCAACGCTGGAGAACGAATCTGACAAGCAGAAACTGATGATCCTGCTGCGCACCTTCTTCGAGGTGCATAAAGGCTGGCATATTCAGTACAACATCGTTTCCCGCGAAACGCTGCTGGAAGCGAAAAAACATCCGGATCAGTACCGCGATCTGGTAGTGCGTGTCGCGGGCTATTCCGCCTTCTTCACCGCGCTCTCTCCAGACGCTCAGGACGATATCATCGCCCGTACTGAACATATGCTGTAATCTCCTCAGCCCGGCGGCGGCGTCGCCGGGCTAAATCATTCACATCATCAATTTCAGCCTCGCTTTCATTCGAAATATAATTTGTGCTCTGCGTCACATTGTTATTACACTGTTACGGTTTCATTTTCGAGCCAGGAGCACACCTATGAGCGTAAAAGTTATCGTCACAGACATGGACGGTACTTTTCTTAACGACGCCAAAACGTACAACCAACCACGTTTTATGGCGCAATATCAGGAACTGAAAAAGCGCGGCATTGAGTTCGTTGTCGCTAGCGGTAATCAGTATTACCAGCTTATTTCGTTCTTTCCTGAGCTAAAGGATGAGATCTCTTTTGTCGCGGAAAACGGCGCACTGGTTTACGAACATGGCAAGCAACTGTTCCACGGCGAACTGACCCGACATGAATCGCGGATTGTTATTGGCGAGTTGCTAAAAGATAAGCAACTCAATTTTGTCGCCTGCGGTCTGCAAAGTGCATATGTCAGCGAAAACGCCCCCGAAGCATTCGTCGCACTGATGGCAAAACACTACCATCGCCTGAAACCTGTAAAAGATTATCAGGAGATTGACGACGTACTGTTCAAGTTTTCGCTCAACCTGCCGGATGAACAAATCCCGTTAGTGATCGACAAACTGCACATAGCGCTGGATGGCATTATGAAACCCGTTACCAGTGGTTTTGGCTTTATCGACCTGATTATTCCCGGTCTACATAAAGCAAACGGTATTTCGCGGTTACTGAAACGCTGGGATCTGTCGCCGCAAAATGTGGTAGCGATTGGCGACAGCGGTAACGATGCGGAGATGCTGAAAATGGCGCGTTATTCCTTTGCAATGGGGAATGCTGCGGAAAACATTAAACAAATCGCCCGTTACGCTACCGATGATAATAATCATGAAGGCGCGCTGAACGTGATTCAGGCGGTGCTGGATAACACATCCCCTTTTAACAGCTGACCTCTCTACCGGAGCCATGCGCTCCGGTTTTCCCTTCTTTTTACATCCTGTACATCACATCAAATCATTAAACTTGCATTAACTTATTTATAACTTATATTGTCACATGCAAATCATAATAGTTTCGAATGAAAGTTAATGCGAGGTGGTTATGGCTTCTACTTTTACCAGCGACACATTGCCTGCCGATCACAAAGCAGCTATCCGTCAGATGAAGCACGCGCTGCGGGCACAGCTTGGCGACGTCCAGCAGATCTTTAATCAGCTAAGCGATGACATTGCTACGCGAGTGGCTGAAATCAACGCACTCAAAGCACAGGGCGATGCCGTCTGGCCGGTGCTGTCTTATGCCGATATCAAAGCAGGTCATGTTACTGCAGAGCAGCGCGAACAGATTAAACGTCGCGGTTGTGCGGTGATAAAAGGCCATTTCCCCCGCGAACAAGCGCTAGGCTGGGATCAGTCGATGCTGGACTATCTGGACCGCAACCGCTTTGACGAGGTCTACAAAGGCCCCGGCGATAATTTCTTCGGGACGCTCAGCGCTTCACGTCCCGAGATTTACCCCATCTACTGGTCGCAGGCGCAAATGCAGGCCCGCCAGAGTGAAGAAATGGCGAATGTGCAGTCGTTTCTCAATCGTCTGTGGACATTTGAAAGTGATGGAAAGCAATGGTTTAACCCGGATGTGAGCGTCATCTACCCTGACCGTATCCGCCGCCGTCCGCCCGGAACGACCTCCAAAGGTCTTGGAGCGCATACCGACTCCGGGGCGCTGGAACGCTGGCTGCTTCCAGCGTATCAGCACGTTTTCGCCAACGTCTTTAATGGCAATCTGGCGAAATACGATCCCTGGCATGCGGCACATCGTACGGAAGTTGAAGAGTACACGGTGGACAACACCACCAAATGTTCCGTGTTTCGGACATTCCAGGGCTGGACAGCGCTCTCTGATATGCTGCCTGGTCAGGGGTTGCTGCACGTCGTGCCCATTCCTGAAGCCATGGCGTACGTACTGTTACGTCCGCTGCTTGATGATGTGCCGGAGGATGAACTGTGCGGCGTAGCGCCCGGAAGAGTGTTGCCGGTATCAGAGCAATGGCATCCACTGTTAATTGAGGCGTTAACCAGCATTCCAAAACTCGAGGCCGGAGACTCCGTCTGGTGGCACTGCGACGTCATCCATTCCGTTGCCCCCGTTGAAAATCAACAGGGTTGGGGCAACGTGATGTACATTCCTGCGGCACCGATGTGCGAGAAAAATCTTGCCTACGCGCACAAGGTGAAGGCCGCACTGGAAAAAGGCGCATCGCCGGGCGACTTCCCGCGCGAGGACTATGAAACAAACTGGGAAGGACGCTTTACGCTTGCCGACCTCAACATTCACGGTAAGCGAGCGTTGGGAATCGACAGCTGAGTGTCGTACAGCCCTTCCCGTTCCACGGCGGTGTTCCCTTTTCCTGGGCGAACCCGCCGCACTGACTCCCGCACCGCCAATCGTCCGTGCAGCAGCAGCGAGCCCACCGGAGCATCCGGGCGAATCAGCCGCTGTTGCAACATTTGCACCGCTTCATTGCCTAGCTCATCGCGTGGCACATGCACAGCCGTCAGGGGAACATCCTCGATTGCCGCAAGGTTAAAGCCGTCGATACTCATCACCGAGACATCCTGTGGTACGCGCAGACCACGACGATGTAGCGCATTTACCGTTCCCGCCGCCATAAAATCCCCGCCGACCAGAAACGCCGTCGGCAACGTCTTGCCATTGGCGGCATCCAGCCACGCTCCGACCTTTTCTTCCGCTTCTTTAGCGCTAAAACTGCTGATATTCAGCAAATGACGGTCATGGTGAAAGGCCAGATTATGCTGACGCCATGATTCTTTAATCCCTGCAAACCGCTGCTCCATAGTGTAGCGGCGCAGGCACATCACATTCATCACCTCCCGGTGACCCATTTCAAACAGATAGCGGGCGGCGAACGCGCCAATTAACCGATGGTCCGGCGCAATCGCCGGGAGGCGCATTCGTTCATCACGGCAGTTGATCAGCACACAAGGCTTAGCGAGATCGGCGGCCAGATCATGGATGTGCGGATCGTCAATCCCCAGCAGGATCGCCGCCTGCGTATCTGCTTCATTCATCCGCGAGAGAAATAGCGCGGGATCGCTGTCAAACTCCTCCAGCGCGCAGTAACGCAGCCGCACTTCATGCGGCGATAACGCTTTGCTGATGCTCTGGATCACACGGTAATAAAAGATATCAGATCGTTGGTCAAAAGCGCGTTGCTGCGCGAAAATAATCAGGTTGTTCAGCAACATACGACCTGCTGCCATGCCATCCATCACGCCCAACTCACGCGCGCAGGCCAGCACCTGTTCGCGAGCGCGTGCACTGGTATTCGCTTTGCCAGCCAGCACCCGCGAAACCGTACTCGGCGATAGCCCGGTACGTGCGGCGATATCGGCGATTTTCAGCTTCTTGTCCATTTTGTGATCTGCCTCTAATTCGGAAATGACAGAATTTTCATGAGCAAAAAAGCCCATTCTGTCTGGCATTAAATCCATTTCAGTAATGTATATCAGTCACTCATGGAAAAACGTGCACAAAACCCGCTTTCTTTCGCTTTTAGGGTCTCTTACTGTGAATTGGTAGAACAACTTCCATACAAAAATAATGGAAAAACGAACAATAAAGACTTTATTTATCAAAAAGTTAAAAGTGGTGTGACAACTCCATTCTGACGTTGCCACACAAACCCTATACCATTCTGTGGAGTGCATATGAGTCAGGGTATCAATAACGATATGACTGCCAGTAAACCGCGCCATATCGTCAAAAATCTGCGTTGGTGGATACTGGTCCTTTTTTTGCTCGGTGTTACTGTCAACTACATCACGCGTAACTCGCTGGGTATTCTCGCCCCCGAACTGAAAAGCAACCTGGGGATTACCACCGAACAATATTCCTGGATTGTAGGTGCTTTCCAGCTCGCCTATACCCTATTCCAACCGTTGTGTGGATGGCTGATTGACGTCATTGGCCTCAAACTGGGCTTTATGATCTGCGCGGGACTGTGGGCGCTGGCCTGTCTGATGCATGCGGGGGCGGGAAACTGGGTACATCTGGCGCTGTTGCGCTTCTTTATGGGCGGTGCGGAAGCCGCGGCAACCCCAGCAAACGCCAAAACCATCGGTGAATGGTTTCCAAAATCAGAACGCCCGATCGCCGCAGGCTGGGCAGGCGTCGGTTTTTCCATCGGTGCCATGCTGGCCCCACCGATTATCTATTTTGCCCACGCTTCATTCGGCTGGCAGGGTGCATTTATGTTCACTGGCATCCTGGCGATGCTGTGGGTGGTGCTGTGGTGGGCGTTCTATCACAACCCGGATAAGCATCCTAACCTCAGCAAAGCCGAGCTGGACTTTATCCGCCAGGATAACGAAGCGCCCCCTGTCAAGTTACCCTTTCTGACCGCACTGAAAACCGTAGGCAAAAATAAACGCTTTTACGGTATCGCTATCCCGGCCTTTATGGCAGAACCGGCGTGGGCGGTGATGAGTTTCTGGGTTCCGCTATACCTGTCCAAAACCTATGGCATGGACCTTAAGCAGATCGCATTATTCGCCTGGTTGCCGTTCCTCGCCGCTGATCTTGGCAGTATTGCCAGCGGCTATCTGACCAAACTTTACACCCGCCTGTTTGGGCTGAGTCGTGTGAACTCCGTTGTCGCATCATCGGTCAGTGGCGCATTCCTGATGGTTTCGCTGGCGGTGATGGCCTTTACCAATAACCCGTATATCGCCATCGTCCTTATTTCCATCGGCGGCTTCGGTCACCAGATCATCTCCTGCATGCTGAGCGCACTGGTGGTGGAATCCTTCGACAAAGGTCAGATGGCCACTGTTAACGGCATGCGCGGTTCTGCCGCGTGGATCGCAAGTTTCCTGTTCTCCCTGATTATCGGGGTTACCGCTGACAAAATCGGCTTTAACCCCCTGTTTATCGCCATGGGCTTCTTTGACCTGATTGGTGCTTTCTTCCTGGTCACCTTTATTGCTGAACGTCGCGCAAAACGCGCCTGAGAATGGATGTAAACATGAAAACGCTGAAAAACTGGACCCTGCACAAACAGTCTGCCCACCACGTTGAACTGCTGGTCGATGGCCAGCATATCCTGTGCCTGTACGTGCTGGAAGAAAATCTGTTCCGCGTGCTGTTAAAACGCAAAGGCGAGCTGGCGCTGGATCGCACCTGGAGCATTGCTCCGGCGCAGGATGTGCCATGGGAAGGGCGCAGCCGCGAAGATCTCAGCGGCTTTAGCCTGCCCGCGTGGACATTGATCCAGCACGACGACACCGTGGTTATCGCCACCGAGTCACTGCGTGCCACCGTTCACCAGCCGCTGTGGCTGGAGTGGCACTATCGTAACAACGAAGGCGAATGGCTGCCGTTGGTGAATGACCGCCCGACCAGCGCTTATCTGCTGAATGCCCACGGCGACGGCGTGGCGCACTATCAGAGCCGTCGTAAAGATGAACGCTTTTATGGCCTCGGAGATAAAGCCGGCGACCTGCAACGCAACGGTAAACGTTACGAGATGCGTAACCTCGACGCGATGGGCTACAACGCCGTGAGTACTGACCCGTTGTACAAACACATTCCATTCACCATCACCCGCCGCGATGACATTAGCTTCGGCCTGTTTTATGACAACCTCAGCAGCTGCTGGCTGGATCTGGGCAACGAGATCGACAACTACCACACCGCCTATCGCCGCTGGCAGGCGGAAGCGGGTGATATCGACTACTACCTGTTTACCGGCGAACGCGTACTTGATATCACCAAAGCCTTCGTACGCCTGACCGGCAAAACCCTGTTCGGACCGAAATGGAGCCTGGGCTACAGCGGTTCAACTATGCACTACACCGATGCGCCGGACGCACAAAATCAGTTGATGAACTTTATCCGCCTGTGTGAAGAACATGCAATTCCCTGCGATTCGTTCCAGCTCTCATCCGGTTATACCTCAATTAACGGCAAACGCTATGTGTTCAACTGGAACTACGAAAAAGTGCCGCAGCCGAAAGTGATGAGCCAGGCATTTCACAATGCTGGTTTGCACCTGGCCGCCAATATCAAGCCGTGCCTGTTGCAGGATCACCCACGCTATAACGAAGTGGCAGAAAGAGGACTATTCATCCGTGATTCAGAAACAGATGAACCAGAACGTTCCAGCTTCTGGGATGACGAAGGTTCTAACCTCGACTTTACTAATCCGCAGACCATCCAGTGGTGGCAGGAAGGCGTGACCACACAGCTTCTGGAGATGGGTATCGACTCCACCTGGAACGACAACAACGAATTCGAAGTATGGGACGGTGAAGCACGCTGTCACGGCTTTGGTCAGACGATCGCGATCAAACATATTCGCCCAGTGATGCCACTGCTGATGATGCGAGCCTCGATGGAAGCCCAGCAGCGTTTCGCTCCGGAAAAACGTCCGTACTTGATCTCCCGCTCCGGCTGCGCGGGAATGCAGCGCTACGTGCAGACCTGGAGTGGCGATAACCGCACTAGCTGGGACACTCTGCGCTACAACACCCGCATGGGTCTGGGGATGAGCCTCTCCGGGCTGTATAACCTCGGTCACGACGTCGGCGGTTTCTCCGGTGATAAGCCGAACCCGGAACTGTTTGTACGCTGGGTACAAAACGGCGTGATGCATCCGCGCTTTACGATTCACTCATGGAACGATGACCATACCGTAAACGAACCGTGGATGTATCCGGGCGTCACTCCGGCGATCCGCAGCGCTATTGAGTTGCGCTATCGCCTGCTGCCCTACTTTTATACCCTGATGTGGCAGGCATACGCCGATGATGAACCAATGCTACGTCCGACTTTCCTTGACCACGAGCACGACGTTCAGACTTTTGAAGAGTGTGATGACTTCCTGCTTGGTCGCGATATTTTGGTTGCCAGCGTCGTAGAGCAAGGCGAGCGCCAGCGCCGTGTATGGCTGCCAGATAACGAAACTGGCTGGTACGATTTCTACAACGGCGAATGGTTCAGTGGCGGTCAGTGGATCACCCTCGACGCACCGCTGGAGAAACTGCCGCTGATGGTGCGTGCCGGGGCTGGTCTACCGCTCAGCAAACGCATCACCTATGTGAGCGCAGAACAAGACGATACCCGCGAACTGAAACTGTTCCCGCTGAAAGGTGTGGGCACAACGTCCGGCCTGCTGTTTGAAGACGATGGCGAAAGCTGGGGCTACCAAACTGGTAATGCGCTTTGGGTGGAATGGGAAATGGTTTGCGATGGGGCGACCATCAACCTGAAAGTCAACGCGCGCGGGGATTATCGACCTGCATGGAGTGCACTGAAAGTGTCATTACCAGTGGAAGAAAAACGCACGCTGCTGGTCAATGGTGTTGAAGGGAGTGAATGGATGCGTTAAATCATTACCGGGGCCGGGAGGCGACTGCGCCTTACCCGGTCCAGCCATCGAATCCTTTACCTCAGTATTTCACGCTGCAGGAAGGCAGCAAACCTGTAAACCCCGGGAGCTTAAATAAGTAAGTGACCGGGGTGAACAGGTGAAGCCAATGCATCTGCCGCATGAAAGACGGCGGGAAATTAACCGTCGATCCCTTTACTACGCAGATAATCTTCGTAATTACCGCTAAAGTCGATCACGCGTTCCGGGGTGATTTCCAGAATACGGGTCGCCAGGGAGCTTACGAACTCACGGTCGTGTGAAACAAAGATCAGCGTGCCCTGATACAGTTCCAGCGCCATGTTCAGCGACTCAATAGATTCCATATCCAGGTGGTTGGTCGGTTCGTCCATGATCAGAATGTTCGGCTTCTGCATCATTAATTTACCAAACAGCATCCGCCCTTTTTCTCCACCGGAAAGCACTTTCGCTGGCTTTTTGATGTCGTCCTGGCTAAACAGCAAACGACCGAGAATGCTGCGTACCGCCTGCTCGTCATCGCCTTCCTGCTTCCACTGGCTCATCCATTCGAACACGGTCAGATCATTTTCGAACTCATATTCATGGTCCTGGGCGTAGTAACCAATGCGTGCGTTTTCAGACCATTTTACGGTGCCGCTGTCCGGTTGCAGATCGCCCACCAGCGTTTTCAGCAGCGTTGATTTACCGACGCCGTTGGTACCCAGTACCGCCAGTTTTTCACCGACCTCCAGCAGCAGGTTGAGATTTTTAAACAGCGGACCGTTATCAAACCCTTTGGTCAGACCTTCCACTTCCAGCGCGTTACGGAACAGTTTCTTATCCTGTTCAAAACGGATGAACGGGTTCTGACGGCTGGAGGCTTTCACCTCTTCCAGTTTGATTTTATCAATCTGGCGCGCGCGCGAAGTTGCCTGGCGAGATTTCGAGGCGTTGGCACTAAAGCGGCTAACGAAAGATTGCAGCTCAGCAATCTGCGCTTTCTTCTTGGCGTTATCAGCCAGCAGACGCTCACGCGCCTGGGTCGCCGCCGTCATGTACTCATCGTAGTTACCTGGATAAACGCGCAGCTCGCCGTAATCCAGATCAGCCATGTGGGTACAAACCATGTTAAGGAAGTGACGGTCGTGCGAGATGATGATCATGGTGCTGTCACGCTCGTTCAGCACCTGTTCCAGCCAACGAATGGTGTCGATGTCGAGGTTGTTGGTCGGTTCGTCGAGCAGGAGAATGTCCGGATCAGCAAACAGCGCCTGCGCCAGCAGCACACGCAGCTTCCAGCCAGGAGCAACTTCACTCATCGGGCCGTAGTGCTGTTCCACTGGAATTCCCACGCCAAGCAACAGTTCACCGGCGCGAGCTTCCGCAGAGTAACCGTCCATTTCGCCGTATTTCACTTCCAGATCGGCCACTTTATAGCCGTCTTCTTCACTCATTTCCGGCAAAGCATAGATGCGGTCACGCTCCTGCTTCACTTCCCACAACTCTTTATGCCCCATGATCACCGTATCCAGCACAGTGAACTCTTCAAAGGCAAACTGATCCTGACGCAGCTTACCAATGCGCTCGTTGGGATCGAGGGAAACGTTACCCAACGTCGGCTCTAAGTCGCCGCCGAGGATCTTCATAAAGGTGGATTTACCACTACCGTTCGCGCCAATCAGGCCGTAACGGTTGCCGCCGCCAAATTTGACGGAAATGTTTTCAAACAACGGCTTACTGCCGAACTGCATGGTGACGTTACTGGAAACTAACACAGGCGTATCCTGAAAAGAGATATGACAAACCGCGCATTATGCCATAAGTCTGAAAGAAGATCCTGCTCCTCGCTTAAGGTCTACACTCAAGCCAAAGGCAAAAAATGTGATTTCGTACACATCTGATTTCACTGTGAGCAGGAATGAACTTATAATGCGCTTCCAATACTCTAATATTCTCAACCCAATGGCCTGCCAGGCACAAAATCTCGCTTAACATGAATATGAAATTGAAAACATTATTCGCAGCGGCCTTCGCTGTTGTCGGCTTTTGCAGTACCGCCTCTGCGGTAACTTATCCTCTGCCAACCGACGGGAGTCGCCTGGTTGGTCAGAATCAGGTGATCACCATTCCTGAAGGTAACACTCAGCCTCTGGAGTATTTTGCCGCCGAGTACCAGATGGGTCTTTCCAATATGATGGAAGCGAACCCCGGTGTGGATACCTTCCTGCCGAAAGGCGGTACTGTACTGAACATTCCGCAGCAGCTGATCCTGCCGGATACCGTTCATGAAGGCATCGTCATTAACAGTGCAGAGATGCGTCTGTATTACTATCCGAAAGGGACCAACACCGTTATCGTGCTGCCGATCGGCATTGGTCAGTTAGGCAAAGACACGCCTATCAACTGGACCACCAAAGTTGAGCGTAAGAAAGCAGGCCCGACCTGGACGCCAACCGCTAAAATGCACGCAGAGTACCGCGCTGCGGGCGAACCGCTTCCGGCTGTCGTTCCGGCAGGTCCGGATAACCCGATGGGTCTGTATGCACTCTACATCGGTCGCCTGTACGCAATCCATGGCACCAACGCCAACTTCGGTATCGGCCTGCGCGTAAGTCATGGTTGTGTGCGTCTGCGTAACGAAGACATCAAATTCCTGTTCGAGAAAGTGCCGGTCGGTACTCGCGTACAGTTTATTGATGAGCCGGTAAAAGCGACCACCGAGCCAGACGGCAGCCGTTATATTGAAGTCCATAACCCGCTGTCTACCACCGAAGCCCAGTTTGAAGGTCAGGAAATTGTGCCAATTACCCTGACGAAGAGCGTGCAGACAGTGACCGGTCAGCCAGATGTTGACCAGGTTGTTCTGGATGAAGCGATCAAAAATCGTTCCGGGATGCCGGTTCGTCTGAATTAATCGTCAAAACGTAAAACAGAGGCGGACTCATCATCCGCCTTTTTTATTTGCCAGACCCTACCAGGCCGGGAGCATAACGAATAAAACGTATCCCACCAGCGCCGCCCACAACAGCATCGGTATTGAATAGAGATGGAAACGCCACCAGATACGGCGATCGTTCGCCATCCGTAACGCAATCAAATTTGCCAGCGATCCGGGTAATAAACCAAAGCCCCCCACGTTTACCGCCCATGCCAGCAGCAACGACGGCGGCACATAGTTCAGCAACAATATGGTACTCGGCACGTTACTGATCACCTGCGATAAACCGATTGCCGTTAACCATAATCCGGGTTCGGATAAATGACTCACGTTACTTAACACCCCCTGCAAAGCTGGCAGTTGGGTTAGTAAATGGACGTCGATAAACATCGCCATAAACACCAGCAGCAGCGTCCAGTCCACACTCAACACCACGCGACGTGCCAGCAGCGCAAAGCCCGCCGCCACAATCACCAGTCCCCACAGCTCTTGTTTTAACTCCAGCGCCGTCAGAAAGACGATATACAGCCCCAGACAACTCCACACCAGCCGCGGTTTCCACTCCGGAGTTTGCACCCCCGTATGGTATTGCAGTGCCTTTCCAGGGAAACAACACCAGCACAGGAGCAGGAGCGTCAGCATCATTGCGCCAGCCAGTGGTGCCATTTGGGCAATAAATCCGGCAAACGAAAGACCAGAACGTCCCCAGATAAGAATATTTTGCGGGTTGCCAATTGGCGTCAGTAGCGAACCAGCGTTGACTGCCAGCGCTTCAAAAATAATCAGCCGATTAACCGGGATCTCACACAGTCTTTTTAGCGTGATAGTCAGCGGAACAACAATAAACAGCGCGACATCGTTGGTCAGAAAGGTAGAAAGCAGCGCCGCCGCCAGCACCATAAACATCGCCAGCCGACGCTCCGTAGCAAAGCGGCGCACCATTTTGCGCCCCAGCACATCAAAATAACCGCTTAGCTCCACACCTTTAGTCAGCAGCATCAGGCCGCTTAAGGTGATGATGGTGTGCCAGTCGATAGCAGCAGGCCAGGATTTCGGTGCAAAGGGAACAAAAAAACTTAATCCGACGCCAACAAGAATTAATAACTGAAAAAAACGATCGCCTTGCAGCGTGCGTAAAAAAGGCAGGCTCATTTGGCACCGTGTTTCTGGGTAAACAAACGAAAAGCGTCGAGCGTCTCTTCACTAACATGGTGCTCCATGCCTTCCGCGTCGCGACGGGCAATTTCCGGACTGACGCCCAACACCAACAAGAAATTTTCGACTATCTGATGTCGCTCGCGGCTTTCCTGCGCCAGCTTCTCTCCTTCTGCCGTTAAAAACACGCCACGCCAGGGGATCATTTCAATCAGCCCCATGGTTGCCAGTCGCTTAAGCATTTTAGCCACCGTCGGTTGCGAAACTCCCAAACGAGCAGCCATGTCTACCTGACGAGCTTCCCCCACTTCCCTGATCAAGTCAGAAATCAGCTCAACGTAATCATCAATAAGCTCGCGCCGATGCGCCTCTCTGACCTGGCGGAACCCTTCAACGTGCTCTTCCACGTTCACTAACTGCGTCACTTTTTTTGCTGTTGGCGTACCTGCGCGACGACTCATTGTGCTTCCTCATTATGGTGACGCATACCTAGCGTTCTCATTTCGTGCGCACATTGTAAACCAGAGTTGCGAAGGTACAAAAAATTAACGTTTTAGCAATAGCTATATAATATAGCCTGTGCTATATCTGTATGTAATGCAATCATCCCTCAAGGATCGACGGGATTAGCAAGTCAGGAGGTCTTATGAATGAGTTCAAGAGGTGTATGCGCGTGTTTAGTCATTCTCCCTTTAAAGTACGGTTAATGCTGCTCTCTATGTTGTGCGATATGGTCAACAACAAACCGCAGCAAGATAAACCTTCCGATAAATAGCGGCGTCGCGGTACGCCGCTTCACTCCTGCTTTTATGCAGGCACAACGCGTTTTGCCCTGAAAAACCCCACTTTTTGTCGGATTTGCAATCCCCTTCGCAAAAGATTTGTTCGTCAGTAGTTGACCTGAACGGCAGCTCGCTCTATCTTCTTGCAGCCCTGCGTATATTGCGGCTCGCGGATGCGGACCCCTTTCCCCTCTTCACGCACTCTTGCAGGTATTGACCCTTGACGCCAGGGTAAGCACATGGCGTTTGTTACGATAGTGGCATATGAATTTAACCCTCAAAGAATCGCTTGTTACCCGTAGCCGGGTATTTAGCCCGTGGACTGCGTTCTACTTTTTACAGTCGCTATTAATTAACCTCGGCTTAGGTTACCCCTTCAGTTTGCTCTACACCGCCGCATTTACGGCTATTTTGCTTTTGCTATGGCGAACATTGCCTGGCGTACAAAAAGTTCTGGTCGGTGTCAGTTCGCTGGTGGCGGCTTGTTATTTCCCTTTTGCTCAGGCCTACGGCGCGCCTAATTTCAATACATTGCTGGCATTGCACTCCACCAATATGGAAGAGTCGACCGAAATCCTGACGATTTTTCCGTGGTACAGCTACCTGGTCGGCTTATTTATTTTTGCGCTCGGCGTAATAGCAATCAGGCGAAAAAAAGAGAGTGAAAAAGCGCGCTGGAATACCTTCGACAGCTTGTGTCTGGTATTCAGTGTGGCGACATTTTTTGTTGCTCCCATGCAAAACCTGGCCTGGGGCGGCGTATTTAAACTGAAAGATACTGGCTATCCGGTATTTCGTTTTGCTAAGGATGTCATCGTCAATAATAACGAGGTGATTGAAGAGCAAGAACGGATGGCAAAACTTTCCGGAATGAAAGATACCTGGACGGTCACTGCCGTTAAGCCGAAATATCAGACCTATGTGGTGGTGATCGGTGAAAGCGCGCGTCGCGATGCCCTCGGTGCCTTTGGCGGTCACTGGAACAATACCCCGTTTGCCAGCAGTGTTAACGGTTTGATATTTGCTGACTACATTGCCGCCAGTGGCTCCACGCAGAAATCGCTTGGCTTAACGCTCAATCGCGTAGTCGATGGCAAACCACAGTTTCAGGATAACTTTGTCACCCTGGCAAATCGCGCGGGCTTCCAGACCTGGTGGTTTTCCAACCAGGGCCAAATCGGCGAATACGATACCGCCATCGCCAGCATCGCCAAACGTGCAGATGAAGTGTACTTCCTGAAAGAAGGTAATTTTGAAGCAGATAAAAACACGAAAGACGAAGCGTTACTGGATATGACCGCTCAAGTGCTGGCGCAAGAGCACTCGCAACCGCAGCTGATTGTTTTACATCTGATGGGCTCACATCCGCAGGCCTGCGACCGGACACAAGGCAAATACGAAACCTTTGTGCAATCGAAAGAAACGTCGTGCTATCTCTATACCATGACGCAAACAGACGATTTACTGCGCAAGCTGTACGATCAGTTACGCAACAGCGGCAGCAGCTTCTCGCTGGTTTACTTTTCTGACCACGGTCTGGCTTTTAAAGAGCGCGGCAAAGACGTGCAATACCTTGCCCATGATGATAAGTATCAGCAAAATTTCCAGGTGCCTTTTATGGTCATTTCCAGCGACGATAAAGCGCATCGGGTGATTAAAGCCCGCCGCTCAGCCAATGACTTCTTAGGCTTTTTCTCGCAGTGGACGGGAATTAAAGCGAAGGAAATTAACATCAAATACCCGTTTATATCTGAGAAGAAAGCCGGGCCGATATACATCACCAACTTCCAGTTACAGAAGGTGGATTACAACCATCTCGGAACCGATATTTTCGACCCGAAACCTTAAAAACAAAAATCCGCCCCGAGAGGCGGATTTTTTATATCACCGAAGTGATTAGAAGCGGTAACCAACACCGGCAATCCAGGTGCCTACGTCAACGCTACGAATACGGCTCTGCTCGTAAGAGAAGTCCAGAGCAACGTTTTCCATCGGGTTGAACTGCAGACCAGCACCGTAGGAGAAACCGTAGTCGCTGGTGTCGTGTTTGTAAGTCGGGTATTCAGTGGTCTGGAATTTACCATAACCCACACCCACTACACCGTAGATGCTTGCCCAGTCGTTAATGCGGTAAGCCGGACCAGCAGTGATGCCGTAGTACTGGTTTTTGTTGTAGTCACCAGAGCTTGCAGTACGGCTTTTCTCGGTGTAAGTGAAAGAACCGATCACACCCAGCGGGCTGTTGTCTTCTTCATAGCGGTATTTCAGGTTGAAACCGCCCATTTTGTTCATTTGGCCCTGAGCGTCGCTCTGTGCGTAACCGCCAGTTACGGTAGAAGTTGCAGCTACGGAAGTACCTGCGGTGAAAGCCAGAACTGCGGCCAGTGCTGAAAGACATGCAATTTTTTTCATAACCACCTCAAATGTGATTCAAATAAGTCCTAAGTTTTAAATATATCAAAAATTAATGGGAAACTCTTCGCGATTTGTGATGTCTAACGGGCCATTTCATGTAACAGAACGTTTCCATACACCGCTATCCATCTAAATTTAAATCACTTTTTCAGAGAACTGCGTAAGTATTACGCATGTTTTCCCTGTCATTCATCCAGATTATTCCTAATCACCAGACTAATGATTCCATCAATCCTGGCGCATTTTAGTCAAAACGGGGGAAAATTTTTTCAACAAATGCTCAACCAGCATTGGGTATATCCAGTACACTCCACGCTTTACTTAAGTCTAGATATTTGTGGGAGAAAGGATGCCTGGTTCATTACGTAAAATGCCGGTCTGGTTACCAATAGTCATATTGCTCGTTGCCATGGCGTCTATTCAGGGTGGAGCCTCGTTAGCTAAGTCACTTTTTCCTCTGGTGGGCGCACCGGGTGTCACTGCGCTGCGTCTGGCATTAGGAACGCTGCTCCTCATCGCGTTCTTTAAGCCATGGCGACTGCGCTTTGCCAAAGAGCAGCGGTTACCGCTGTTGTTTTACGGCGTTTCGCTGGGGGGGATGAATTATCTTTTTTATCTTTCTATTCAGACGGTACCGCTGGGTATTGCGGTGGCGCTGGAGTTCACCGGACCACTGGCGGTGGCGCTGTTCTCTTCTCGTCGCCCGGTAGATTTCGTCTGGGTTGTTCTGGCGGTTCTTGGTCTGTGGTTCCTGCTACCGCTGGGGCAAGACGTTTCCCATGTCGATTTAACCGGCTGTGCGCTGGCTCTGGGGGCCGGGGCTTGTTGGGCTATTTACATTTTAAGTGGGCAACGCGCAGGAGCGGAACATGGCCCTGCGACGGTGGCAATTGGTTCGTTGATTGCAGCGTTAATTTTCGTGCCAATTGGAGCGCTTCAGGCTGGTGAAGCACTCTGGCACTGGTCGGTTATTCCATTGGGTCTGGCTGTCGCTATTCTCTCGACCGCTCTGCCTTATTCGCTGGAAATGATTGCCCTCACCCGTTTGCCAACACGGACATTTGGTACGCTGATGAGCATGGAACCGGCGCTGGCTGCCGTTTCCGGGATGATTTTCCTCGGAGAAACACTGACACCCATACAGCTGCTGGCGCTCGGCGCTATCATCGCCGCTTCAATGGGGTCTACGCTGACAGTACGCAAAGAGAGCAAAATAAAAGAATTAGACATTAATTAAATTTACATTTCTGCATGGTTATGCATAACCATGCAGAATTTCTCGCTACTTTTCCTCTACACCGTCTTTATATATCGAATTATGCAAAAGCATATTTATTCCGAAAATTCCTGGCGAGCCAATAAATAAGAATTGTTCTTATCAATATAACTAACCCATTGAATTTTTATTAGTTTTGTTTTTCACGCTTGTTACCACTATTAGTGTGATAGGAACAGCCAGAATAGCGGAACACATAGCCGGTGCTATACTTAGTCTCGTTAATTACTGGGACATAACATCAAGAGGATATGAAATTATGAGTACCGCTAAATTAGTTAAATCAAAAGCGACCAATCTGCTTTATACCCGCAACGATGTCTCCGACAGCGAGAAAAAAGCAACAGTAGAGTTGCTGAATCGCCAGGTTATCCAGTTTATTGATCTTTCTTTGATTACCAAACAAGCGCACTGGAACATGCGCGGCGCTAACTTCATTGCCGTACATGAAATGCTGGATGGCTTCCGCACCGCACTGATCGATCATCTGGATACCATGGCAGAACGTGCAGTGCAGCTGGGCGGTGTAGCTCTGGGGACCACTCAAGTTATCAACAGCAAAACTCCGCTGAAAAGTTACCCGCTGGACATCCACAACGTTCAGGATCACCTGAAAGAGCTGGCTGACCGTTACGCAATCGTCGCTAATGACGTACGCAAAGCGATTGGCGAAGCGAAAGATGACGACACCGCAGATATCCTGACCGCCGCGTCTCGCGACCTGGATAAATTCCTGTGGTTTATCGAGTCTAACATCGAATAAATCCATCGCTGATGGTGCAGAATTTTAGTACCCGATAAAAGCGGCTTCCTGACAGGAGGCCGTTTTGTTTTGCAGCCCGCCTCAACGCACTTATTTAGTGCATCCATCTGCTATCTCCAGCTGATTAAGTAAATTTTTTGTATCCACATCATCACACAATCGTTACATAAAGATTGTTTTTTCATCAGGTTTTACGCTAAATAATCACTGTGTTGAGTGCACAATTTTAGCGCACCAGTTTGGCGCCCCAGAATGGTGCATCTTCAGGGTATTGCCCTATAAATCGTGCATCACGTTTTTACCGCATCTCGATAAATCAATGAGTTGCAAAACTGGCACGATTTTTTCATATATGTGAATGTCACGCAGGGGATCGTCCCGTGGATAGAAAAAAGGAAATGCTATGAAGTCTGTATTAAAAGTTTCACTGGCTGCACTGACCCTGGCTTTTGCGGTTTCTTCTCATGCCGCGGATAAAAAATTAGTTGTCGCGACGGATACCGCCTTCGTTCCGTTTGAATTTAAACAGGGCGATAAATATGTGGGCTTTGACGTTGATCTGTGGGCTGCCATCGCTAAAGAGCTGAAGCTGGATTACGAACTGAAGCCGATGGATTTCAGTGGGATCATTCCGGCACTGCAAACCAAAAACGTCGATCTGGCGCTGGCGGGCATCACCATTACCGACGAGCGTAAAAAAGCGATCGATTTCTCTGACGGCTACTACAAAAGCGGCCTGTTAGTGATGGTGAAAGCTAACAATAACGATGTGAAAAGCGTGAAAGATCTCGACGGGAAAGTGGTTGCGGTGAAGAGCGGCACTGGCTCCGTTGATTACGCGAAAGCAAACATCAAAACTAAAGATCTGCGTCAGTTCCCGAACATTGATAACGCCTATATGGAACTGGGCACCAACCGCGCAGATGCCGTTCTGCACGATACGCCAAACATTCTGTACTTCATCAAAACCGCCGGTAACGGTCAGTTCAAAGCGGTAGGTGACTCTCTGGAAGCACAGCAATACGGTATTGCGTTCCCGAAAGGTAGCGACGAGCTGCGTGACAAAGTCAACGGCGCGTTGAAAACCCTGCGCGAGAACGGAACTTACAACGAAATCTACAAAAAATGGTTCGGTACTGAACCGAAATAATAACGCTACGCCTGTAAGGCGCACTGGCAGTTCCCTCTCCCCTCTGGGGAGAGGATTAGGGTGAGGGGCGCAAACCCGCTCCGGGGCCATTAATTACCCTGAATTTGATTATTTACACCACGGTAACAGGAACAACATATGCAGTTTGACTGGAGTGCCATCTGGCCTGCCATTCCGCTTCTGATTGAAGGTGCCAAAATGACCCTGTGGATCTCGGTCCTCGGTCTGGCTGGCGGCCTGGTGATCGGATTGCTGGCAGGTTTTGCACGCACCTTCGGTGGTTGGATAGCCAACCACGTCGCGCTGGTCTTTATTGAAGTGATCCGCGGCACACCTATCGTCGTCCAGGTGATGTTTATCTATTTCGCCCTGCCGATGGCGTTTAACGACTTACGCATCGACCCGTTTACTGCGGCGGTGGTCACCATCATGATCAACTCCGGCGCGTACATTGCGGAAATCACGCGTGGTGCGGTGCTGTCTATTCACAAAGGTTTTCGTGAAGCAGGACTGGCGCTCGGTCTTTCACGTTGGGAAACCATTCGCTACGTCATTTTACCGCTGGCACTGCGTCGTATGCTGCCGCCGCTGGGTAACCAGTGGATCATCAGCATTAAAGACACCTCGCTGTTTATTGTGATCGGCGTGGCGGAACTGACCCGTCAGGGGCAAGAAATTATTGCCGGTAACTTCCGCGCCCTTGAGATCTGGAGCGCCGTGGCGGTGTTCTATCTGATTATTACCCTGGTGCTGAGCTTTATTCTGCGTCGTCTGGAAAGAAGGATGAAAATCCTGTGATTGAATTTAAAAACGTCTCCAAGCATTTTGGTCCAACCCAGGTGCTGCACAATATCGATTTGAACATTGCTCAGGGCGAAGTCGTGGTGATTATCGGGCCGTCCGGTTCCGGTAAATCGACCCTGCTGCGCTGCATCAACAAACTGGAAGAAATCACCTCCGGCGATCTGATTGTCGATGGCCTGAAGGTTAACGATCCGAAAGTTGACGAGCGCCTGATTCGCCAGGAAGCGGGTATGGTGTTCCAGCAGTTTTACCTCTTCCCGCATCTGACGGCGCTGGAAAACGTGATGTTTGGTCCGCTACGCGTGCGTGGCGCGAACAAAGAAGAGGCGGAAAAACTGGCGCGTGAGCTGCTGGCGAAAGTCGGTCTGGCAGAACGTGCACATCACTACCCTTCCGAACTTTCTGGTGGTCAACAGCAGCGTGTGGCCATCGCCCGCGCGCTGGCGGTGAAGCCGAAAATGATGCTGTTTGATGAACCGACTTCCGCTCTTGACCCGGAACTGCGCCATGAAGTGCTGAAGGTTATGCAGGATCTGGCTGAAGAAGGGATGACGATGGTGATCGTGACCCACGAAATCGGTTTTGCCGAGAAAGTAGCTTCGCGCCTTATCTTTATCGACAAAGGCCGGATTGCGGAAGATGGCGATCCGCAGGTGTTGATCAAGAACCCGCCGAGCCAGCGCTTGCAGGAATTTTTGCAGCACGTCTCTTAATAAGACACATTGCCTGATGCGCTACGCTTATCAGGCCTACAGGATATCTGGCAACTTATTAAAATTGCATGAACTTGTAGGACGGATAAGGCGTTCACGCCGCATCCGGCAAAAAAGCCCGCACGTTGTCAGCAACCTGCTTAATATCCCTTCCTCCCTTTCCCCCGAAAGGGAGGCACACCAGATTCCTCTCATTTAAAATCGCCCCTCCCCCAGCATCTATACTTATCTTTTTGCTCTGTTTTCTCACTGGAGGAGTCATGCGGTGGATCCTGTTCATCCTCTTCTGCCTGCTGGGCGCACCTGCCCACGCGGTATCCATACCCGGCGTTACAACCACAACGACAACGGACTCAACGACTGAACCGGCCCCGGAACCGGATATCGAACAAAAAAAAGCGGCCTATGGCGCACTGGCGGATGTGCTGGATAATGACACCTCGCGTAAAGAATTGATCGACCAGTTGCGCACCGTCGCCGCTACGCCCCCTGCGGAACCGGTACCAAAGATCGTGCCGCCGACGCTGGTTGAAGAGCAAACCGTGCTGCAAAAGGTCACCGAAGTCAGCCGCCATTATGGTGAAGCCCTTTCCGCCCGCTTCGGGCAACTTTATCGCAATATCACCGGCTCCCCGCATAAGCCGTTTAATCCACAAACCTTCAGCAATGCGCTGACCCATTTTTCAATGTTAGCGGTATTAGTGTTTGGTTTTTACTGGCTGATTCGCCTGTGCGCACTTCCGCTGTATCGCAAAATGGGCCAGTGGGCGCGGCAAAAAAATCGTGAGCGCAGTAACTGGTTGCAGCTTCCGGCGATGATTATCGGGGCGTTTATTATCGACCTGCTGTTACTGGCACTGACATTATTTGTCGGTCAGGTTTTAAGCGACAACCTGAATGCGGGCAGTCGCACCATCGCTTTCCAACAAAGTTTGTTTCTCAACGCCTTTGCCCTGATTGAATTTTTCAAAGCTGTACTACGCCTGATTTTTTGCCCAAACGTGGCGGAGCTGCGCCCGTTCACGATTCAGGACGAGAGCGCCCGTTACTGGAGTCGTCGCCTGAGCTGGTTAAGCAGCCTGATTGGCTATGGCCTGATTGTGGCCGTGCCGATTATCTCTAATCAGGTGAATGTACAGATAGGTGCGCTGGCGAACGTCATCATTATGCTGTGCATGACGGTCTGGGCGTTGTACCTGATCTTTCGTAATAAAAAAGAGATTACCCAGCATTTGCTCAACTTCGCGGAGCATTCGCTGGCCTTTTTCAGCCTGTTTATCCGCGCCTTTGCGCTGGTGTGGCACTGGCTGGCAAGCGCCTATTTTATCGTGCTGTTTTTCTTTTCGTTGTTCGATCCGGGCAACAGCCTGAAATTTATGATGGGTGCAACGGTGCGCAGCCTGGCGATTATTGGTATCGCAGCATTTGTTTCCGGTATGTTTTCCCGCTGGCTGGCGAAAACCATCACTCTCTCGCCACATACTCAGCGTAACTATCCGGAGCTGCAAAAACGGTTGAATGGCTGGCTGTCGGCGGCGCTGAAAACGGCGCGTATTCTGACCGTCTGCGTGGCGGTAATGTTGCTGTTGAGCGCATGGGGATTGTTCGATTTCTGGAACTGGCTGCAAAACGGTGCGGGGCAGAAAACCGTAGATATCCTGATCCGTATCGCACTCATTCTTTTCTTCTCGGCGGTTGGCTGGACGGTGCTCGCCAGTTTGATCGAAAACCGGCTGGCTTCGGATATTCATGGCCGCCCGCTACCCAGCGCCCGTACGCGTACCCTGCTGACGCTGTTCCGTAACGCGCTGGCGGTGATTATCAGTACCATCACCATCATGATTGTGTTGTCGGAAATCGGCGTCAATATCGCACCATTGCTGGCAGGTGCCGGTGCATTGGGGCTGGCTATCTCTTTTGGTTCGCAAACGCTGGTGAAAGATATTATCACCGGCGTATTTATTCAGTTTGAAAACGGCATGAACACTGGAGATTTGGTGACTATCGGGCCGTTGACCGGCACAGTGGAACGGATGTCGATTCGCTCCGTGGGCGTGCGTCAGGATACCGGGGCGTATCACATCATTCCGTGGTCTTCGATAACCACCTTTGCTAACTTCGTCCGCGGCATTGGTTCGGTGGTGGCAAATTACGATGTTGATCGCCATGAAGATGCTGATAAAGCCAATCAGGCACTGAAAGATGCGGTAGCTGAATTGATGGAAAACGAAGAAATTCGCGGGTTGATTATCGGTGAACCGAACTTTGCCGGGATTGTCGGCTTAAGCAATACCGCATTTACACTGCGTGTTTCGTTCACCACGCTGCCACTCAAACAGTGGACGGTCCGCTTTGCCCTCGACAGCCAGGTGAAAAAACATTTCGACCTGGCGGGTGTTCGCGCGCCGGTACAGACTTATCAGGTGCTGCCTGCTCCGGGCGCGTCCCCGGCTGAACCGCTGCCGCCGGGGGAGCCAACGCTTTAACGTTGGCGATTGACAAAACGGCGGCGCTGCTCGTCGTTCATAAAGGTCCAGGCAATAAAGCGACTCTGCTTTTGCCCCTGGGCCATCTCTTTTTTAACCACCTTCACCGCGCCAACGTCCGTCAGGGCACGATACAATGGCGGTAAGTTTTCACCACGAGATACCAGTGAGGTAAACCACATCACCTGCTTCGCGAAGCCTTTGCTCTCTTCAATCATCTTTTTGATAAAAGCGACTTCACCGCCTTCACACCACAACTCCTGTTGCTGACCACCAAAGTTCAGTACATCGTCTTTGTTCAGCCCCAAGTTACGGCGTTTACGTTCACTACCTGCCCGTGCCGCAGCGGCGGAATCGTGGAATGGCGGGTTACACAAGGTCGCGTCGTATTGCTCGTTTTTATGGATGATGCCGTTAAAAATCGCCCCACTCTCTTTTTGCCGACGCAGACGAATGGCGCGGTTAAGCCCCGGATTAGCACTGATGATCGCCTGCGCACTGCTTAACGCCTGGCTGCTGGTTTCACTACCGGTAAAACGCCAGCCATATTCATGTACGCCAATCAGCGGGTAAATACAGTTCGCACCAACACCGATATCCAGAATGCTGGCATTCGCTGGAATTGATCCTGTTGCTTCTGCCAGTAAATCGGCAAGGTGATGAATATAATCCGCCCGGCCCGGTACTGGTGGGCAGAGAAAACCGTCGGGGATATCCCAGTTCGCTACGGCGTAAAAATGGGCCAGCAACGCCTTATTGAGCGCCTTCACCGCCAGCGGATTGGCAAAGTCTACGCTTTGCTCCCCGGCGGGTGTAAGCGTGAGGAATTGCCTGAGTTCAGGATTGACCTGACAAAGCGTGGCGAGATCGTAGCGGCTGTGATGACGGTTGCGCGGATGCAACCCCGGTTTCTGGGCGGACATAGCATTCTCCTTTAAGCAGCGGCGTAAGATACCCGCATAACGCGACAGGGTAAATATCTGGCTGCGTTTATCATTTCTATAAACCTTCACATGGCTATGGTTTATGGCAATTCATCATAAAAATCATCATTATGCATGTCATTGATTTGTCTTGTTTTGTAAAAATATATCGTTCAAAAAACAAGCGCATCTCTGTCAATTTTTTGCGTCATTTTCATCGCCCAGGCGACCTACACTTATCAGGCACTACCCGTTGTATTTATGAGGATGTCATTATGAAAAAGTGCCTCACACTACTGATTGCCACCGTCCTGAGCGGAATCTCTCTCACGGCTTATGCCGCGCAACCGATGAGTAACCTGGACAGCGGTCAGCTACGGCCCGCCGGTACCGTTTCGGCAACTGGCGCATCAAACCTAAGCGATCTGGAGGATAAACTGGCAGAAAAAGCGCGCGAGCAAGGCGCGAAAGGTTATGTCATTAATTCCGCGGGCGGAAATGACCAGATGTTCGGTACTGCAACCATCTACAAATAACCCCACCAACGTAACTGCATTCGCCTCTGGATGCAGTTTTCGCCTGTTTTGTAATCAAAAAACATCAAATATGAACGCAATGTAAATAAATGTATTTCTTTTTCGCGCAATGGGTGATAGAAAATCGCGCCAAGTGATAATGCTTATCAAAATTATTATCACTTGCACGAACGCTATCACGAGATTAACAGTGGCATCGCATCCGCAGAGAGGCTTTCTCGTGGCAGTGAAAATTTCAACATATAAGAAAAAGTCACCTGCAAAATGGAAAACAATCGCAATTTCCCTGCCAGACAATTTCATTCGCTCACGTTCTTTGCCGGTCTTTGTATTGGCATCACGCCTGTGGCTCAGGCACTCGCCGCCGAAGGGCAAGCAAACGCGGATGACACGCTGGTTGTCGAAGCATCAACGCCTTCGCTTTATGCGCCACAACAATCTGCCGATCCGAAATTCTCGCGTCCGGTAGCGGATACTACCCGCACGATGACGGTGATTTCTGAACAAGTGATTAAAGATCAGGGCGCAACCAACCTTACCGACGCGCTCAAAAACGTCCCCGGCGTGGGTGCGTTTTTTGCGGGTGAGAACGGTAACTCCACCACTGGCGACGCCATTTATATGCGCGGTGCCGATACCTCTAACAGTATTTATATCGATGGCATTCGCGATATCGGCAGCGTCTCGCGCGACACCTTCAATACCGAGCAGGTCGAAGTGATTAAAGGGCCGTCCGGCACCGACTACGGGCGCAGCGCACCGACGGGCTCGATCAATATGATCAGCAAGCAGCCGCGCAATGATTCGGGCATTGACGCCTCCGCGAGTATTGGCAGCGCCTGGTTCCGCCGCGGCACGCTGGACGTCAATCAGGTCATTGGTGATACCACTGCGGTGCGCCTGAACGTGATGGGCGAAAAAACGCACGATGCCGGACGCGACAAAATCAAAAATGAGCGTTACGGCGTCGCCCCTTCTGTCGCTTTTGGCCTTGGTACAGCGAATCGTTTGTATCTTAATTATCTGCATGTCACCCAGCACAACACGCCAGACGGCGGCATTCCGACCATCGGTTTACCGGGTTATTCTGCCCCATCTGCGGGAACAGCGGCTCTGAATCATTCCGGAAAAGTTGATACTCATAACTTTTACGGCACGGATTCCGATTACGACGATTCGACCACCGACACCGCTACTATGCGTTTTGAGCACGACATCAACGATAACACCACCATTCGCAATACTACCCGTTGGTCGCGCGTGAAGCAGGATTACCTGATGACGGCGATTATGGGCGGGGCGTCGAATATTACCCAGCCCACCAGCGATGTGAATAGCTGGACCTGGTCACGCACGGCGAATACTAAAGATGTGAGTAATAAAATTCTCACCAACCAGACCAACCTGACCTCGACGTTCTATACCGGTTCTATCGGTCATGATGTCAGTACCGGCGTGGAATTTACCCGTGAAACGCAGACTAACTACGGCGTTAATCCGGTGACGTTACCTGCGGTAAATATTTATCATCCTGACAGCAGCATTCATCCCGGCGGCCTGACGCGCAACGGCGCAAACGCCAATGGTCAGACGGATACCTTCGCAATTTACGCCTTCGATACGCTGCAAATCACCCGTGATTTTGAGCTGAACGGCGGGATCCGTCTGGATAATTATCATACTGAATATGACAGTGCCACCGCCTGCGGCGGCAGCGGACGCGGTGCCATCACCTGCCCTGCTGGCATGGCAAAAGGTTCTCCGGTCACCACCGTCGATACCGCTAAGTCGGGCAATCTGGTGAACTGGAAAGCCGGGGCGCTGTATCACCTGACGGAAAACGGCAATGTCTATATTAACTATGCCGTTTCCCAGCAGCCTCCGGGCGGCAACAACTTCGCCCTTGCGCAGTCTGGCAGCGGTAACAGTGCCAACCGCACCGATTTTAAACCACAAAAAGCCAACACCAGCGAGATTGGCACCAAATGGCAGGTTCTGGATAAACGCCTGTTGCTCACCGCCGCGCTGTTCCGTACTGATATCGAAAATGAAGTTGAGCAAAATGATGACGGAACTTACTCGCAATACGGTAAGAAACGCGTCGAAGGCTATGAGATATCCGTGGCCGGGAATATCACTCCCGCGTGGCAGGTGATTGGCGGCTATACCCAGCAAAAAGCAACCATCAAAAACGGCAAAGATGTTGCCCAGGATGGTTCCTCATCGCTGCCGTATACCCCGGAGCACGCCTTTACCTTATGGAGCCAGTATCAGGCAACCGATGATATCTCTGTTGGTGCGGGCGCACGCTATATCGGCAGTATGCATAAAGGTTCTGACGGCGCGGTGGGAACGCCAGCGTTTACCGAAGGTTATTGGGTCGCCGACGCTAAACTGGGGTATCGGGTTAATCGCAATCTCGACTTCCAGCTAAACGTCTACAACCTGTTTGATACCGATTACGTCGCCTCAATCAACAAGAGCGGCTACCGTTATCACCCGGGCGAGCCAAGAACCTTCTTGCTCACGGCCAATATGCATTTCTGATTCAGATGTGGGGCGCAGGCCCCACTTTTTGGAGAACTTGTATGATGTACCACATTCCCGGCGTGCTATCGCCAAAGGACGTCGCCCGTTTTCGCGAACAACTGGAACAAGCCGAATGGGTGGATGGACGCGTCACCACCGGCGCACAAGGTGCGCAAGTTAAGAACAATCAACAGGTAGACACCCGCAGCGCGTTATACGCCGCACTGCAAAATGAGGTGCTGAACGCGGTTAACCAACATGCATTGTTCTTTGCCGCTGCCTTGCCGCATACCCTTTCCACGCCGCTGTTTAATCGCTATCAGAACAATGAAACTTATGGTTTTCATGTGGATGGCGCAGTACGCAGTCACCCACAAAACGGCTGGATGCGCACTGACCTTTCTGCCACGCTGTTTTTAAGCGATCCACAAAGCTACGACGGCGGCGAACTGGTCGTTAATGACACCTTCGGGCAACATCGGGTAAAACTTCCGGCAGGCGATCTGGTGTTGTATCCCTCCAGCAGCCTGCATTGCGTGACGCCCGTAACCCGCGGCGTACGAGTGGCATCATTTATGTGGATCCAGTCGATGATCCGCGATGATAAAAAGCGCGCCATGCTGTTCGATCTGGACAACAATATTCAGTCGCTGAAAAGCCGCTACGGCGAAAGTGAAGAGATCCTGTCGCTGCTCAATCTTTATCATAATCTGCTGCGGGAATGGTCGGAGATCTGACGCTTGAACTGCCCGAGTTCGTCCCTATATTAGCTACACTTAACTGTACAAGTATTGATATGGGGAGGACGATATGGCATCCGGTTGGGCTAACGATGACGCCGTCAACGAACAGATCAACAGTACAATTGAAGATGCGATTGCCCGCGCTCGGGGTGAAATTCCGCGTGGTGAAAGCCTGTATGAATGTGAAGAGTGCGGAGCCCCCATCCCGCAAGCCCGTCGGGAAGCCATTCCTGGTGTGCGCTTATGCATTCATTGTCAGCAGGAGAAAGATTTACAAAAACCAGCTTATACAGGATATAATCGCAGAGGTTCGAAAGACAGCCAGTTACGTTAACTACAACTGGCGGGATGTATAGCGAGTATAATTTGTATTTTGCGTGGCATTCCGTGCCTTTAACGCTGTCGTGACTGCCACGCTGCATAAAACAAGTCCATAAGTTCAACAAATAAATGGGTTATCAGTATGTTAGATATCAATCAATTTATTTGAACAAGGCGGTCAATTCTCTTCGATTTTATCTCTCGTAAAAAAACGTGATACTCATCACATCGACGAAACAACGTCACTTATACAAAAATCACCTGCGAGAGATTAATTATGAAAACTATCAATACTGTTGTTGCTGCTATGGCTCTGTCAACTTTGTCATTTGGCGTGTTTGCCGCGGAACCGGTAACGGCATCCCAGGCACAGAACATGAATAAAATCGGCGTGGTTTCTGCCGATGGCGCATCCACCCTCGATGCCCTGGAAGCGAAACTGGCTGAGAAAGCGGCGGCAGCCGGTGCTAGTGGATACAGCATCACTTCTGCCACCAACACCAATAAATTAAGTGGTACTGCGGTAATTTATAAGTAATTCGTAGGACGGATAAGGCGTTTACGCCGCATCCGGCAACAGATGCCTGATGCGACGCTACCGCGTCTTATCAGACCTACAAAATCCGAACCGTTGGCTGGATCAGGCGTTTACGCTACGTCCAGCACAAGTATTTCCCTGTCTGTTTGCCGACAGACGCATATGCTCTAACCCTCATTGATCCTATGTTACCCTTGTTTGCCCGTCCGCCACTGGACGGGCTTTTTTTTAGCTGGCTAACTGCTGACAGAAAGCCTGCAACGTCTCTTCCGGCATACCAATCTGCCGCGCCGCATCACAAATGGCCTGCCAGCTTCCCGCATCCAATGGAATCCCCTGCTCCTGCCGTTCGAGACGCGTGTTAACTTCCCACTCGCCCGGTAGCAAAATCGGCTTATCGTCATCATGCGGCGAGGCTTTCACCCACTCGGCAAAGGCTTCGGTCTGCGCGCTACAATCCGGCGCGCCGAACAGCTCCGGATTGATGATGATGGTGGTCATGCAGTTAAGAATGGCATCGGGGCTGGTTTGCAACGTTTCCTGATGCGTCGTTTTACCGCCAGAAAGCGCCCCACCAAGAATTTCACACATTGCTGCAAGGGCGTAGCCTTTATGTTCGGCAAAGGTCAACAGCGAACCCAACGGCGACTCCTGCATTACCGCCGGATTGGTCGTCGGCACGCCGTTAACGTCAATCAGGCAACCTGGCGGCACGGGGATGCCTTTATGCCAGGCGACGCGGGTTTTGCCAAATGCGATGGCGCTGGTGGCGTAATCAAGCAACAGCGGGAAATTATCTTTACGAGGGAAAACCACACAGAACGGATTGGTGCCAAAGCGGCTGTCGCGACCGTGGAACGGCGCGACCATTGGAATACCGACCACGCTAACAAAGTGGATAGAGACAAACCCCGCTGCTGCACACTGCTCCGCCCAGTAACCGATACGGCCGATATGATGCGAGTTATGTAGCGCCACGGCAGCAATACCGTGCTGATGCGCTTTCTCAATCCCCAGCGCCATCGCTTCGTGTGCTGCGACCTGACCAAATGCGCGATCGCCATCGAGCGTGACCGCCGCCCCCGCCTCTTTAACGATTTTGGCATGGTGGTTAATTCGCAGATGCCCCTGACTCCAGGAACGCACATAGCTTGGGATCATGCCAATACCATGTGAATCATGCCCTGCCAGGTTTGCCGCTATTAAATGATCGGCAACTAATTTCGCTTCTTGTTCCTCGCTACCCATCTGACGAAATACAGCCTGAATAAAACTGTGCAACGTCTGAGCATCAAAGCGATGACCACTTTCCATGGTTAACTCCTGTTTATGTTATGTGTTTGTTGTTTTTTTATGCTGCACGCCGGGCGCGGGAAGGTCAATAAAGATGCAGGAATTTCATATTACGGTGGGGTAAAAGCCGGATGACGTGGCTCATCCGGCTGAGATAAAAATTAAAATGCCTGATTAACGCGCGCCAGGCCATCGCTGATAGTTGCCGCTTCCCCCGTAGCCACCAGGCAGCAAGCCATCTGGATTTTCAGCGATTCGGGAATCGGTTCGCTGCCAGCCAGGCAACGCTCAATCCACTGCGCCGTGGTTTCCGGATCTTTTGCTTGCGGCAGTAACTCGCTACCAGCAGGGTCCTGTTTTTCATACAGCACCCGCATCCCTTCATGGTCGATCAAATTGATCTGCGGGCAGCGTTGCGGATTAGCATACACTTCACCTTCAGTACCATGCATTAGTAACGCCCGCCCGCCGATATCGCTAAAGAACTTCGCGACGCGTCCAATGTATTCCGGATGCGAAACGCTGGAAAGACGCAGTGCCTCACCTTCGGCAAATGGCGTCGCCAGTTTCGCCAGGGTATGTGCACTGTTACGCACGCCCATCCGCCAGCGCATCGCCAGTTGTTTTTCCAGCGGCGGGCAAAACGCGCCGACAGGCATAAACACCGGTTGATGTTCGTCGAGCTTCGCCTGCGCCTGCCCGCCGTGCAACGTTGGCGTAATACCCATCAGTTCGAAAATGGTTTCTGTCAGCACGCGGGTTGGATCTTCGCTAACCCCGTGAACCACCACAGGAAAACCGAGTTTGTGCAGGAGAATCGCCAACAACGGCGTCAGGTTGGCCTGTTTACGCGCGCCGTTGTAACTGGGGATGACAATCGGCATCGGCTTGTCTGCAGGCGGCGTCAGCTTGATGGTGTGATTTTGCATGGCTTCGTAAAAGCCGAGCATCTCTGCTTCCCCTTCCCCTTTGATACGCAGCGCAATCAATACGCCGCCCAACTCAAGGTCAGGGACTTCACCATTGAGCATATGGGCATACAGGCCGCGCGCAGTATCCCGGTCTAAATCGCGCGCGTGGTTTTTCCCGCGCCCGATCTCTTTAATGATTTTGCGATAGTCCATTTACGACTCCTTACCTGACTCACATCATTAACGCCGCCGACGGCGTGGGGATTTCGTTTTTTCTTTCTTTTTAACTATACCTTCAGGGACTTCCGGTTGCTCTATCGGAAATACCGGTAATGCATCCAGTAGCCGCTTGCCGTAGTTTTTGGTGAGCAAGCGTTTATCGTAAATCACCACTTCGCCCCAGCAACCGTGGCTTCGAATCAGTCGCCCAACCTGCTGAATCAGGTTAAACGAGGCACTCGGCAGGCTTTGCACCTCAAACGGATAGCGGTTGAGGCTTTTCAGCCATTCCCCTTCGGTGATCACCACCGGGCTGTCGATGGGCGGAAAAGCGATTTTGTGGATATGCACCTGGCTGAGCAGATCACCTTTCAAATCAAGTCCTTCGGCAAAGGACTGTAAGCCCACCAGCACACTACGCTCACCGTTGGCAACGCGTTTGCGGTGCAGTTCAACTAAGCGATAACGCGGCTGATCGCCCTGCACCAGCAACATCAGGCGTAAATCCGTCACATAGTCGAGAAACCGCTGCATCGCCCGTCCGCTGGCAAACAGTACCAACATACCGAGATGTTTTTTGCTCTCCACCTGCTCACGGAAAAAGGCTGCCATTTCAGCAATGTGCTGCTCTTCGTTGTCGATGGAAGGCTCAACGCGCATCCGGGGAATAACAATTTTGCCCTGTTCGCAGTGGTTAAAGGGGGAATCCAGCGCCACAAAACGGTCGCCCGCTTTCTCTTTCAGCCCGCTCATCTCCTGCAAACGCGAAAAACTGTTCAGCGAACGTAAGGTCGCGGAAGTGATAATAATGTGCGGAATACTGCGCCACAGCAGCCTTTCCAGCTGATCGCTGACACGAATACCCACACAGTGAAACCAGAGATGTAGCTGCCCTTCGCGCTCTTCCCGCGTCGCCCATTTGGTCACCGGCGCACCGGAAGATTGCGCCAGAGACGCCAGCCGCCAGAGTTTGCTTTGCGCCTCGAACATCCCCAGCGCGCGGTTCATCTGCAAAATCAACCGATGCAGACGTACAATGTCATGGCTGCCGGTTTTCTCACTTAAATCGTTAAGAAATAACTCCGCCAGACCACGCAGCATCTCGGTGAGTTTTGCCAGCCGCTGGCAGATCTCCAGCACTTCATCAGGTAGTACGCCCATCGCAAAACGGTGTTCTGCCTCCTGCCCGGCAGGCATGTAGAGATTGAGAATGTTGTTTAACGAGGCGATAAGCTCATACAACTCTTCACAATGCGCATTCAAACGCTCGGGGATCGCCAGCGGTGGGATGGTCTTCGGGCGAAACTGCTCCATACAGGTAGCGACCAGTTTCGTGAACAAGTCCAGTTGCAGCCGATACCAGGGCGCGGTGATTTCGGCGCTCATCTCCAGCGCATCCCGCGCCACATCCGGCAGGTGATGACCTTCGTCCAGCACCAGCAGTAAATTTTTCGGGTCAGGCAATACGGCTTCGCTTTCCATCGCCGCCATCACCAGCGCATGGTTTGCCACCACCACTTCCGCTTCCTGAATCTCCCGACGAGCGACAAAAAACGGGCATTCGCGATAGTAATAACAGTTGCGGTTGAGGCAGCTGGCTTTGTCGGTACTTAAACGACGCCAGAGATCGTCATCTATAGCAATATCCGTATGATCGCGCAGACCATCCCATTTATAAGTATCGAGATCGCCCTTAAGTTTCGCACAACGTTTTTGCTCTTCCTGATTATTTGGCGTCAGTTCGTCGTCAAGAAACGCCAGCAGATCCTGTTGCGTGGGTTCAGTACTGGCAAGCGCCGTCAGATTACGCGGGCAAACGTAGCGCCCACGCCCAAAAGCGGCAGTGAATTTAAGATCGGGAATGATCTTTTTCAGCAGCGGTAAATCTTTGCTGTAAATCTGATCCTGCAACGCCACGTTGGCGGTACTCACCACCAGCGTTTTTTGCTCTTCGCGGGCAATGGCGATGCCGGGGATCAAATAGGAGAGCGTTTTCCCAACGCCGGTGGGAGCTTCAATCGCCAGATGCCGCCCTTCTTCTCCGGCCAGCGTTTTGGCGACGTCCGCAATCATCTGCCGCTGCGGCGCACGGGGAATAAAGTCGGGGATCTGTTCCTGAAGCGCCTTATACCAGGCGGCAATTTGCGCTTTAAGCGCGGCGGTTAATGCCATGAGAAAACCTGAAATACTGTATAAACAGCCAATATTGTGGCATTTTTCGGTTTTCAGGGGTAATGGTTTTTCTGTTTCTGGAAAGCGACTCGCAATAACCACCAACATAATGCGGTTTAATGCCCGTTCGAGCACAAAGGATCCAACACGTCATGCAAGACACCACCATAAATTTCTACAGCACCGGCGATGACTACGGTGATTTTTCTAACTTTGCCGCCTGGCCCATTAAGGTTGACGGGAAAACCTGGCCCACCTCAGAACACTATTTCCAGGCACAAAAATTCCTTGATGAAAAATACCGCGAAGAGATCCGTCGGGTTTCTTCCCCTATGGTCGCCGCTCGCATGGGGCGTGATCGTTCCAAGCCACTTCGTAAAAACTGGGAGTCGGTCAAAGAACAGGTGATGCGAAAAGCGCTTCGCGCTAAATTCGAACAACATGCAGAACTGCGTGCGCTCTTGCTGGCAACCGCGTCCGCAAAACTGGTTGAGCATACGGAAAATGATGCTTACTGGGGAGACGGTGGTAATGGTAAGGGCAAGAATCGACTGGGCTACCTTTTAATGGAGTTGCGTGAACAATTGGCTATAGAGAAGTAACATCTCGGGTGACTTATGGGCGATAAAACAGAGAAATCTTTTTGCCGCGTTCTCAAATTGCTGACAAGTGCTTGTTGTGAAATGCCGGATGCGGCGCAAACGCCTTATCCGGCCTACAAAAGCATGCAAATTCAATATATTGCAGAGTTCATGTAGGCCTGATAAGCGTAGCGCATCAGGCAGTTTTGCGTTTGCCATCAGGCTCAGTTGCCGGGCATAGCCCGGCATCAAAAGATTACTGCGCAGCGGCAGGTTTACGCGGACGGCGGCGACGTTGTTGTTCGCCTGCCGGTTTGGCATCGCCGAGGCGACGAGACGGTTTTTCTCCAGGTTTAGCGCTTGCAGATTTTGCGCCACCTTCTCCACGGCGTGGTTGCTGTTGACCGCGACCACCACCTTGCCCACGACCGCCGCCGCCACGTTGCTGGCGACCGTTCTGGATTGGTTCGGCTTTGATTGACGGGTCCGGCTCATAGCCCGGAATCGCAATGCGCGGGATCTCTTTTTTCAGCAGTTTTTCGATATCACGCAGCAGTTTGTGTTCATCAACACACACCAGCGACAACGCTTCACCGGTAGCAGCCGCACGACCGGTACGCCCGATACGGTGGACATAATCTTCCGGTACGTTTGGCAGTTCATAGTTGACCACGTGCGGCAGCTCTTCAATATCCAGGCCGCGCGCAGCGATGTCAGTTGCCACCAGTACACGAATATCGCCCGATTTAAAATCAGCCAGCGCACGGGTACGCGCACCTTGCGATTTATTGCCGTGGATCGCCGCACTGCGGATGCCATCTTTATTGAGCTGTTCAGCCAGATGGTTAGCGCCATGTTTGGTACGGGTAAACACCAGCACCTGCTGCCAGTTCCCTTTCCCAATCATGTGCGACAACAATTCGCGTTTGCGTTTCTTATCAACAAAGTGAACATGCTGGGTCACCTGATCAGACGCGGTATTGCGGCGTGCCACTTCGATTTCCAGCGGGTTGTGCAACAGTTTTTCCGCCAGAGCTTTAATATCGTCAGAGAAGGTCGCGGAGAACAACAGGTTCTGGCGCTTCGCAGGTAGTTTTGTTAACACGCGACGGATATCGTGGATAAAGCCCATGTCGAGCATGCGGTCAGCTTCATCGAGGACGAGGATTTCAACCTGATCCAGCTTCACCGCATTCTGATGTTCCAGGTCCAGCAGACGTCCCGGCGTTGCCACCAGCACATCAACGCCGCCGCGCAACTTCATCATCTGCGGGTTAATGCTGACACCGCCAAACACCACCAGCGAACGAATGTTCAGGTATTTGCTGTAATCACGGACGTTTTCGCCAATCTGCGCCGCCAGTTCACGGGTCGGGGTAAGAATGAGCGCACGTACCGGACGACGCCCTTTGGCGTGCGGCTGGCGAGTAATCAGGTGTTGCAACAGCGGCAGCGTAAAGCCCGCTGTTTTGCCGGTGCCGGTCTGGGCACTGGCCATCAGGTCGCGGCCTTCCATCACCGCAGGGATCGCCTGCTGCTGAATAGGGGTGGGTTCACGGTAACCCTGCTCGGCAACGGCGCGCAGGATATCAGGGCTTAAACCCAAAGAATCGAAAGACATAACTACTCCGAACCGCCCCGACCGTTACCGGTGTAGTTTTCAGGGAGATACTGAAAAGGAAAATGACAAAAACCACAATGTCATGAGGGAGCGGAGTGTAGCAGTTTTTGTGACGCAGCGCATAAATTATCCCTGTGACTGGCGTTGCTAAAATTCTTAGCCATACTGGACAACTCTCATATGGAGTCATAATCTTAATCAATCATTTGATTAAGAATGGACTGTGCGATGAATAATCCTGCCATGACAATCAAGGGTGAACAGGCGAAAAAACAGCTGATTGCTGCCGCACTGGCGCAGTTTGGTGAATATGGAATGAACGCCACCACCCGCGAGATAGCCGCCCAGGCCGGGCAGAATATCGCTGCCATCACCTACTACTTCGGTTCGAAAGAGGATTTGTACCTCGCCTGCGCCCAGTGGATTGCCGATTTTATTGGCGAGCAGTTCCGTCCGCACGCCGAAGAGGCCGAACGCTTGTTCGCACAACCACAGCCAGATCGGGCTGCCATCCGTGAACTGATCCTTCGCGCCTGCAGGAACATGATTAAGCTGCTCACCCAGGATGACACTGTCAACCTCAGCAAGTTTATCTCCCGTGAGCAGCTCTCTCCCACGGCAGCCTACCACCTGGTGCACGAACAGGTGATTAGTCCGCTACACAGCCACCTGACACGCCTGATTGCCGCCTGGACCGGCTGCGACGCCAATGACACCCGCATGATCCTTCATACCCATGCGTTGATTGGTGAGATTCTGGCGTTTCGTCTTGGCAAAGAAACAATTCTGTTACGTACCGGCTGGACCGCGTTCGATGAAGAAAAGACCGAACTGATCAACCAGACGGTGACCTGTCATATCGACCTGATTTTGCAAGGATTATCGCAAAGGAGTTTGTAGTGATGAAAAAACCTGTCGTGATCGGACTGGCGGTAGTAGTACTTGCCGCCGTGGTTGCCGGAGGCTACTGGTGGTATCAAAGCCGCCAGGATAACGGCCTGACGCTGTATGGCAACGTGGATATTCGTACGGTGAATCTTAGTTTCCGTGTTGGGGGGCGCGTTGAATCGCTGGCGGTGGACGAAGGTGATGCTATCAAAGCGGGCCAGGTGCTGGGCGAACTGGATCACAAGCCGTATGAGATTGCCCTGATGCAGGCGAAAGCGGGCGTTTCGGTGGCGCAGGCGCAGTATGACCTGATGCTTGCCGGGTATCGCGATGAAGAAATCGCTCAGGCCGCCGCAGCGGTGAAACAGGCGCAAGCTGCCTATGACTATGCGCAGAACTTCTACAACCGCCAGCAAGGACTGTGGAAAAGCCGCACCATTTCGGCAAATGACCTGGAAAATGCCCGCTCCTCGCGCGACCAGGCGCAGGCAACGCTGAAATCGGCACAGGATAAATTGCGTCAGTACCGTTCCGGTAACCGCGAACAGGATATCGCCCAGGCAAAAGCCAGCCTCGAACAGGCGCAGGCGCAACTGGCGCAGGCGGAGCTGAATTTACAGGACTCAACGTTGATAGCCCCGTCTGATGGCACGCTGTTAACGCGCGCGGTGGAGCCAGGCACGGTTCTCAATGAAGGTGGCACGGTGTTTACCGTCTCGCTGACGCGTCCGGTGTGGGTACGCGCCTATGTTGATGAACGTAATCTTGACCAGGCCCAGCCGGGGCGCAAAGTGTTGCTTTATACCGATGGTCGCCCGGACAAGCCGTATCACGGGCAGATTGGTTTCGTTTCACCGACTGCTGAATTTACCCCGAAAACCGTCGAAACGCCGGATCTGCGTACCGACCTCGTCTATCGCCTGCGTATTGTGGTGACCGACGCCGATGATGCGTTACGCCAGGGCATGCCAGTGACGGTACAATTCGGTGACGAGGCAGGACATGAATGATGCCGTTATCACGCTGAACGGCCTGGAAAAACGCTTTCCGGGCATGGACAAGCCCGCCGTCGCGCCGCTCGATTGCACCATTCATGCCGGTTATGTGACGGGACTGGTAGGGCCAGACGGTGCGGGCAAAACCACGCTGATGCGGATGCTGGCGGGATTACTGAAACCCGACAGCGGCAGTGCCACAGTGATTGGCTTTGATCCAATCAAAAACGACGGCGCGCTGCACGCCGTGCTCGGCTATATGCCGCAGAAATTCGGTCTGTATGAAGATCTGACGGTGATGGAGAACCTCAATCTGTACGCGGATTTGCGCAGCGTCACCGGCGAGGCACGGAAGCAAACTTTTGCTCGCCTGCTGGAGTTTACATCTCTTGGCCCGTTTACCGGACGCCTGGCGGGCAAGCTCTCCGGTGGGATGAAACAAAAACTTGGCCTGGCCTGTACCCTGGTGGGCGAACCGAAAGTGTTGCTGCTCGATGAACCCGGCGTCGGCGTTGACCCTATCTCACGGCGCGAACTGTGGCAGATGGTGCATGAGCTGGCAGGCGAAGGGATGTTAATCCTCTGGAGTACCTCGTATCTCGACGAAGCCGAGCAGTGCCGTGACGTGTTACTGATGAACGAAGGTGAATTGTTGTACCAGGGAGAACCGACGGCCCTGACACAAACCATGGCCGGACGCAGCTTTCTGATGACCAGCCCGCACGAGGGCAACCGCAAACTGTTGCAACGCGCCTTGAAACTGCCGCAGGTCAGCGACGGCATGATTCAGGGGAAATCGGTACGACTGATCCTCAAAAAAGAGACCACACCAGACGATATTCGCCATGCCGACGGGATGCCGGAAATCAACATCAACGAAACTACGCCACGTTTTGAAGATGCGTTTATTGATTTGCTGGGCGGTGCCGGAACCTCGGAATCGCCGCTGGGCGCAATATTACATACGGTAGAAGGCACACCCGGCGAGACGGTGATCGAAGCGAAGGAACTAACCAAGAAATTTGGTGATTTTGCCGCCACCGATCACGTCAACTTTGCCGTTAAACGCGGGGAGATTTTTGGTTTGCTGGGACCAAACGGCGCGGGTAAATCGACCACCTTTAAGATGATGTGCGGTTTGCTGGTACCGACCTCTGGCCAGGCGCTGGTGCTGGGCATGGATCTGAAAGAGAGTTCCGGTAAAGCGCGCCAGCATCTCGGCTATATGGCGCAAAAATTTTCGCTCTACGGCAACCTGACGGTCGAACAGAATTTACGCTTTTTCTCTGGTGTGTATGGCTTACGCGGTCGGGCGCAGAACGAAAAAATCTCCCGTATGAGCGAGGCGTTCGGCCTGAAAAGTATCGCCTCCCACGCGACCGATGAACTGCCATTAGGTTTTAAACAGCGGCTGGCACTGGCCTGCTCGCTGATGCATGAACCGGACATTCTGTTTCTCGACGAACCGACGTCCGGCGTTGATCCCATCACCCGCCGTGAATTTTGGCTACATATCAACAGTATGGTAGAGAAAGGCGTCACGGTGATGGTCACCACCCACTTTATGGATGAAGCGGAATATTGCGACCGCATCGGCCTGGTGTACCGCGGGAAATTAATCGCCAGCGGCACACCGGACGATTTGAAAGCGCAGTCGGCCAACGATGAGCAACCCGATCCCACTATGGAGCAAGCCTTTATTCAGTTGATCCACGACTGGGATAAGGAGCATAGCAATGAGTAATCCGATCCTGTCCTGGCGTCGCGTGCGGGCGCTGTGCGTCAAAGAGACACGGCAGATCGTTCGCGATCCGAGTAGCTGGCTGATTGCGGTAGTGATCCCTCTGCTGCTGCTGTTTATTTTTGGCTACGGCATTAACCTCGACTCCAGCAAGCTGCGGGTCGGGATATTGCTGGAACAGCGTAGCGAAGCGGCGCTGGATTTCACCCACACCATGACAGGTTCGCCCTACATCGACGCCACCATCAGCGATAACCGTCAGGAACTGATCGCCAAAATGCAGGCGGGGAAAATTCGCGGTCTGGTGGTTATTCCGGTGGATTTCGCCGAACAGATGGAGCGCGCCAACGCCACCGCACCGATTCAGGTGATCACCGACGGCAGTGAGCCGAATACCGCTAACTTTGTGCAGGGGTATGTCGAAGGGATCTGGCAGATCTGGCAAATGCAGCGAGCGGAGGACAACGGGCAGACTTTTGAACCGCTTATTGATGTACAAACCCGCTACTGGTTTAACCCGGCGGCGATTAGCCAGCACTTCATTATCCCCGGTGCGGTGACCATCATCATGACGGTCATCGGCGCGATTCTCACCTCGCTGGTGGTGGCGCGAGAATGGGAACGCGGCACCATGGAGGCTCTGCTCTCTACGGAGATTACCCGCACGGAACTGCTGCTGTGTAAGCTCATACCCTACTATTTCCTCGGGATGCTGGCGATGTTGCTGTGTATGCTGGTGTCGGTGTTTATTCTCGGCGTGCCGTATCGCGGGTCGCTGCTGATTCTGTTTTTTATCTCCAGCCTGTTTTTACTCAGTACCCTGGGGATGGGGCTGCTTATTTCCACGATTACCCGCAACCAGTTCAATGCCGCTCAGGTCGCCCTGAACGCGGCTTTTCTGCCGTCGATTATGCTTTCCGGCTTTATTTTTCAGATCGACAGTATGCCCGCGGTGATCCGCGCGGTGACGTACATTATTCCCGCACGTTATTTCGTCAGCACCCTGCAAAGCCTGTTTCTCGCCGGGAATATTCCGGTGGTGCTGGTGGTGAACGTACTGTTTTTGATCGCTTCGGCGGTGATGTTTATCGGCCTGACGTGGCTGAAAACCAAACGTCGGCTGGATTAGGGAGAAGAGCATGTTTCATCGCTTATGGACGTTAATCCGCAAAGAGTTGCAGTCGCTGCTGCGCGAACCGCAAACCCGTGCGATTCTTATTTTACCCGTGCTGATTCAGGTGATCCTGTTCCCGTTCGCCGCCACGCTGGAAGTGACTAACGCCACCATCGCCATCTACGATGAAGATAACGGCGAGCATTCGGTGGAGCTGACCCAACGTTTTGCCCGCGCCAGCGCCTTTACTCATGTGCTGCTGCTGAAAAGCCCACAGGAGATCCGCCCAACCATCGACACACAAAAGGCGTTACTACTGGTGCGTTTCCCGGCTGACTTCTCGCGCAAACTGGATACCTTCCAGACCGCGCCGTTGCAGTTGATCCTCGACGGGCGTAACTCCAACAGTGCGCAAATTGCCGCCAACTACCTGCAACAGATCGTCAAAAATTATCAGCAGGAGCTGCTGGAAGGAAAACCGAAACCTAACAACAGCGAGCTGGTGGTACGCAACTGGTATAACCCGAATCTCGACTACAAATGGTTTGTGGTGCCGTCGCTGATCGCCATGATCACCACTATCGGCGTAATGATCGTCACTTCACTTTCTGTTGCCCGCGAACGTGAACAAGGTACGCTCGATCAGCTACTGGTTTCGCCGCTCACCACCTGGCAGATCTTCATCGGCAAGGCCGTACCGGCATTAATTGTCGCCACCTTCCAGGCCACCATTGTGCTGGCGATTGGTATCTGGGCGTATCAAATCCCCTTCGCCGGATCGCTGGCGCTGTTCTACTTTACGATGGTGATTTACGGTTTATCGCTGGTGGGATTCGGTCTGTTGATTTCATCACTCTGCTCGACACAACAGCAGGCGTTTATCGGCGTGTTTGTTTTTATGATGCCCGCCATTCTCCTTTCCGGTTACGTTTCTCCGGTGGAAAACATGCCAGTATGGCTGCAAAACCTGACGTGGATTAACCCTATTCGCCACTTTACGGACATTACCAAGCAGATTTATTTGAAGGATGCGAGTCTGGATATTGTGTGGAATAGTTTGTGGCCGCTACTGGTGATAACGGCCACGACAGGGTCAGCGGCGTACGCGATGTTTAGACGTAAGGTGATGTAACTTCTTATCTTTCGCCAGCAAAGACACCACCGCCGGGCCGGCAAGGATTGCCAGCCCTGCAATCGCCAGCAAAAAGTTGTTTTCCAGTACGCGGGACAACAGCCACAGCACAATCAGCGCTGCGCCAAAATACCAGGTCGTGGTCAGCTCTTCCAGCACGTCTGCCACCTCACGCCAGCGTTGCTCGGGGTGGCGCTGAAACACCAGCATCATCACTACCGTGACACAATACAGTGCGCATAATCCCACGCCGACGTGAACCAGAGTCTTACTCATCCAGCCCACCACCAGCAGCGCCACTACCAGTAAATGCAACATAATCTGCCAGCAACTTAGACCCGTTGCGACACGAACACGTTGTTGCCACTTCATGGCTTCTCTCCTGAAGAATTTATCTCTACTTACTCAGAGTACCGAACTTTACGGAAAATTCCGTAAGACCGCACCTTTTTGTGACGCCGACTACACTATTTCAATGAGATAAGAGGCAAAGACAGGAAAATTATGCCCGATCAAACACAACAATTTTCGTTCAAGGTGCTCACCATCAATATTCACAAAGGCTTTACCGCGTTTAACCGACGCTTCATTTTGCCGGAACTTCGCGACGCCGTGCGTACCGTCAGCGCCGATATTGTTTGCCTGCAGGAAGTGATGGGCGCGCACGAAGTTCATCCGCTGCATGTGGAAAACTGGCCCGATACCTCGCACTACGAGTTTCTCGCCGACACTATGTGGAGCGATTTTGCCTACGGTCGCAATGCCGTATACCCGGAAGGACATCACGGTAACGCCGTTCTTTCACGTTATCCCATTGAACATTATGAGAATCGTGATGTTTCGGTCGATGGTGCGGAAAAGCGCGGCGTGCTCTACTGCCGCATTGTGCCGCCGATGACCGGGAAAGCGATTCATGTGATGTGCGTACATCTGGGCCTGCGTGAGGCGCACCGTCAGGCGCAGCTTGCGATGCTCGCCGAATGGGTGAATGAGCTGCCGGACGGCGAACCGGTATTGGTGGCGGGTGATTTCAACGACTGGCGGCAAAAAGCTAATCATCCGTTAAAAGTGCAGGCCGGGCTGGATGAGATATTTACCCGCGCCCACGGACGCCCGGCGCGCACGTTTCCGGTGCAATTTCCTCTACTACGTCTGGACAGGATCTATGTCAAAAATGCCAGCGCCAGCGCGCCAACCGCGTTGCCGCTGCGGACATGGCGACACCTTTCTGATCATGCCCCTTTAAGTGCGGAGATTCATTTATGAAATGTAGCTGGCGCGAAGGCAATAAGATCCAGTTGCTGGAAAACGGCGAGCAATATTATCCCGCGGTGTTTAAGGCGATTGGCGAGGCGCAAGAACGCATCATTCTTGAAACGTTTATCTGGTTTGAAGATGACGTCGGCAAACAGCTGCATGCGGCGCTACTGGCAGCAGCGCAACGCGGGGTGAAAGCGGAAGTCTTGCTGGATGGCTACGGTTCGCCGGATCTCAGCGATGAGTTTGTCAATGAATTGACGGCAGCTGGCGTGGTATTTCGCTACTACGATCCCCGCCCTCGCCTTTTTGGTATGCGCACCAATGTGTTTCGCCGGATGCATCGCAAAATTGTGGTGATCGACGCGCGTATTGCCTTTATTGGCGGGCTGAACTACTCCGCCGAGCATATGTCCAGCTACGGTCCGGAGGCTAAACAGGATTACGCGGTGCGCCTTGAAGGGCCGATTGTCGAAGATATTCTGCAATTTGAACTGGAAAACCTGCCAGGACAGAGCGCGGCACGACGCTGGTGGCGACGTCATCACAAAGCGGAAGAGAACCGCCAGCCGGGAGAAGCGCAGGTATTGCTGGTCTGGCGCGATAACGAAGAACATCGCGATGATATTGAACGTCACTATCTGAAAATGCTCACTCAGGCGCGGCGAGAAGTCATTATCGCCAACGCCTACTTCTTCCCCGGCTATCGATTTTTACACGCCTTGCGTAAAGCGGCACGGCGCGGGGTGCGGATCAAACTGATCATTCAGGGCGAACCGGATATGCCGATTGTCAGAGTCGGTGCACGCTTGCTGTATAACTATCTGGTTAAAGGCGGCGTTCAGGTGTTTGAGTACCGCCGCCGTCCGCTACATGGCAAAGTGGCATTGATGGACGATCACTGGGCGACGGTAGGGTCCAGTAATCTCGATCCGCTCAGTTTGTCACTGAATCTCGAAGCAAATGTCATCATCCACGATCGTCATTTTAACCAGACGCTGCGCGATAATCTGAACGGCATTATCGCCGCAGACTGCCAGCAGGTGGATGAAACCATGCTGCCGAAACGCACCTGGTGGAATCTGACCAAAAGCGTGCTGGCCTTCCACTTTTTACGCCACTTCCCGGCGCTGGTCGGCTGGCTTCCGGCACACACACCACGTCTGGCGCAGGTTGACCCGCCCGCTCAGCCGACAATGGAAACGCAGGATCGGGTAGAAACTGAAAACACGGGGGTAAAACCCTGATGAGTAAATCACACCCGCGCTGGCGCTTAGCAAAGAAGATCCTCACCTGGCTGTTTTTTATCGCGGTGATTGTGTTGCTGGTGGTCTACGCCAAAAAGGTGGACTGGGAAGAGGTCTGGAAGGTCATCCGCGACTACAATCGCGTTGCGTTGCTCAGTGCGGTCGGGCTGGTGGTCGTCAGTTATCTGATTTACGGCTGCTATGATCTGCTCGCCCGCTTTTACTGCGGTCACAAACTGGCGAAGCGCCAGGTGATGCTGGTGTCGTTTATCTGCTACGCCTTCAACCTGACGCTCAGTACCTGGGTCGGCGGCATTGGTATGCGCTATCGTTTGTACTCCCGGCTAGGGTTACCGGGCAGCACTATTACGCGGATTTTCTCGCTCAGTATTACCACCAACTGGCTGGGCTATATTTTGCTGGCAGGGATTATCTTTACCGCGGGCGTGGTGGAGCTGCCGGATCACTGGTATGTCGATCAAACTACGCTGCGTATTCTCGGCATTGGCTTACTGATGATTATCGCGGTTTATTTGTGGTTTTGCGCTTTCGCGAAGCACCGCCATATGACCATCAAAGGGCAAAAGCTGGTGCTGCCTTCATGGAAATTCGCCCTCGCTCAGATGCTGATTTCCAGCGTTAACTGGATGGTAATGGGGGCGATTATCTGGCTGTTACTTGGTCAAAGCGTGAACTATTTCTTTGTACTGGGCGTGTTACTGGTTAGTAGTATTGCTGGCGTCATCGTGCATATTCCGGCGGGAATTGGTGTGCTGGAAGCGGTATTTATCGCGCTACTGGCTGGGGAGCATACCTCCAAAGGTACAATTATCGCCGCCCTACTCGCTTACCGTGTGCTGTATTACTTTATCCCACTGCTGCTGGCGCTGATCTGTTACCTGCTACTGGAAAGCCAGGCGAAGAAGCTGCGGGCGAAAAATGAAGCGGCGATGTGAAGTTTAGTTAAGTTCTTTAGTATGTGCATTTACGACTAATGAAAAAAACGCGTATGCCTTTGCCAGACAAGCGTTATCGCTATTGCTGCAAGTATCCCAAAGAAGCCGATAAAATAGTAATAGAGAGTTAATGCACCTGTAAAAGCGCAACGAACCGGACTCCACAACTCTTCACTATGGCATTTCCCCGCCAGTTCAAGGAGCTTATTTCGTCCATGCGAGATAATGCCTGACCATAACACAATCATTAAGCAACTTATTACCCAAACGGGTCGTTCACTCATTAATGCGGCATTCATGATGATCACCAGGGCCAGCCCTGCGGTTGCCACCATACCCAAAGCGGTAATGAGCCATATGCCGTTTAATATCCTGGCTTCGTGCTGAAAATCTAATTTATTGCTGTTTTGCGAGTATGATTCCATTCTTTTAGTTATCCTTAGATAAAATATTAATATTCACCATCAATAAATTTAAAACCACGCATACAAAATACTTTTGTATTTATGGATACGGAAAACACTTCCGCTCGGCCATAAGGCATATTTTATACCTGGTACTTGTTAAGTGTCGTTTTTAGTAAGAAAAAAATCCCGACACATGGCCGGGATATTGATGGTGAAAAAGAATTAACGGCGGTTGCCGAAGATCCGCAACAACATCAGGAACAAGTTGATGAAGTCCAGATACAAGGTTAACGCGCCAAGAATGGAATATTTGCGCAGGTTCGACGTGTCGCGGGTATCAATCTGCTCACCCATATTTTTCAATTTCTGAGTGTCATACGCCGTCAATCCGACAAAGACAATCACGCCGATGTAGGTAACTGCCCACATCAATGCTTCGCTTTTCAGCCAGAAGTTGACCAGCGATGCCAGCACAATGCCGATTAACGCCATAAACAGCATATTGCCAAAGCCGCTTAGATCGCGCTTCGTGGTGTAACCGTACAGGCTCATTGCGCCAAACATCCCGGCAGTAACGACGAAAGTACTGGCGATAGAAGCAGCGGTATAGACAATGAAAATACTGGAAAGCGTAAGACCCGTCAGCGCCGAATAAAGCATAAAGAGCATCGTCGTTACACCTGCGCTCAGCTTTTGAATCATCGCTGATAACACAATAACCAATGCTAATTGCGCGATGATCAGACCGATTAAAAAGACACGGTTAGTGAACAACAGCTCCATCACGGCCGCGGAATTAGCCGCATACCAGGCAACAAATGCGGTCAGCAACAAGCCAACGGTCATCCAGCCATAGACTTGCGCCATATAAGTTTGCAAGCCAGCCCGGGGTTGTACAATTGAATCAGAACGTGGGAATCTGTCCATGACGATCTCCTGAAGATATAAGGAATATCTTAAGGATACTGCAAAATGATGAGGCTGTGCATCGACGCAGCGTAAACGCATGTACTGAGCGGTGAAATTGCCGGACGCAGCGGTGCCTTATCCGGCTAACAAAAAACTACCAGCGTTTTGCCGCCTGCTGATCGCTCTCCCGAGCTTCAACCCAGCGGTCGCCTTCCGGCGTGGCTTCACGCTTCCAGAACGGTGCGCGGGTTTTGAGATAATCCATAATAAACTGCCCGGCTTCAAACGCACTGCTGCGATGCGCACTGGTGACACCGACAAAAACGATTTCATCTCCCGGCCATAATTCCCCGATGCGGTGAATCACCGTGATGCGCCCCAGCGGCCAGCGGTTACGCGCTTCATCGACAATTTCTGCCAGTGCTTTTTCAGTCATCCCCGGATAGTGTTCGAGGGTTAATGCTTTGACGCTGTCGCCAAGGTTATGGTTGCGCACCTTACCGGTAAAGGTGACTACCGCACCGTCTTCATCACGCTCAGCCAGCCACGGGTACTCTTCTCCTACGCTGAATGGCTGCGGGCCGACAACAATTTTGGTTTCTGCCATCTTAACCTCCGGTTACCGGCGGGAAGAAAGCCACTTCGTCGCCGTCAGTCAGCGGATGGTCAAAACTCACCAGCGTCTGGTTGACGGCAGCCAGCAATTTGCCATCTTCCAGCGCCAGCGCCCAGCGATCGCTCTGCGCAGCCAGATGTTGGCGTAACGCTTCAACGGTTGGGAAATCCGCAGCCACTTCGGTTGCATCTGTTCCCACCAACTCGCGCACCTGGGCGAAAAAAAGAACTTTAATCATCCGCTTCCACCTTAAAGTCACCCGACTTGCCGCCACTCTTCGCCAGCAAACGTACCGGACCAATTACCATATCTTTTTGCACCGCTTTGCACATGTCATAAATGGTCAGCGCCGCCACGGAGGCCGCGGTTAACGCTTCCATTTCGACACCGGTTTTCCCGGTCAGGCGGCATAAGGTTTCTATACGCACCCGATTGTGCTCCGGCTCAGCCTGTAAATTGACTTCAACTTTGCTGAGCATCAGCGGATGACACAGCGGGATCAGATCCCAGGTGCGTTTTGCCGCCTGAATACCGGCAATACGCGCAGTGGCAAATACGTCGCCTTTATGGTGGCGACCATCAATAATCATCGCCAGCGTCTCGCTGCGCATGGTGACAAAGGCTTCCGCCCGTGCTTCACGCACGGTTTCCGCTTTGGCGGAGACATCCACCATGTGCGCTTCGCCAGCGGCGTTGATATGGGTCAGTTGCGACATACTTATTTCTTCAAATGTGGATGGAAATTGCATGGACGTGTACGGGCATCGAGCTGCGGCGCGATGATATTTTCCCACGCGGTGCGGCACGCTTTGGTCGAACCCGGCATGGCGAAAATCAGCGTTTTGTTAGCGACGCCCGCTACCGCACGAGATTGCAACGTGGAAGTGCCAATCTCTTCGAACGACAACATCCGGAACACTTCACCAAAACCTTCAACTTCACGGTCGAACAACGGCAGCAGCGCTTCGGGAGCCTGATCTCCTTCCGTCAGGCCAGTCCCCCCCGTAATCAATACCACTTGTACATCGTCGCTGGCGATCCACGCAGATACCTGAGCGCGAATAGCGTAGCGGTTTTCTTTCACAATGGCTTTATCGACAACGTGATGGCCCGCTTCCTGCGCCGAATCGCGCAGATAGTGACCGGAGGTATCGTCTTCTTCACCGCGACGATTAGAAACCGTAAGAATAGCAATACGGGTCGGGATAAATTCAGTGCTTACCTGACTCATCTGATCTCTCCTTTTGACGTTTTAGCCGCCAATGTACGATAAGTTTTGCGTAATACCGGTGTTGTTTTGATGCAGGAAATGGGTCTGTTTCTTCTCCCGCAGCGCCGCTGAAATACGCGCTTCCAGCGCCTGTTGCTGGGTATCGTCTTCCAGCAGATCGCGCAGGTTAACGCCGCCTTCACCAAACAGGCAGAGATGGAGTTTACCAATGGAGGAAACGCGCAGGCGGTTGCAAGTGGCGCAGAAGTCTTTTTCATACGGCATGATAAGGCCAATCTCTCCGGCGTAATCCGGATGACAAAAGACTTGCGCGGGACCGTCACTGCGTTGACGTAATTGGTGGATCCAGCCGCGACGCAGTAGCTCGTCACGCAGAACCTGACCAGAGATGTGATGCTTACGGAAGAGCTCGCTGCCCTCGCCCGTTTCCATCAATTCGATGAAACGCAGCTGGATAGGGCGATGCTGGATCCAGTTCAGAAAGGTGTCGAGCTGATGATGATTAACATCACGCATCAGCACGGTATTGACTTTGACCTTCTCAAAACCGGCCTCAAATGCAGCATCGATCCCTGCCATGACCTGGTTGAATTTATCCTGCCCGGTAATGGCATGAAACTGGCGAGCGTCAAGGCTATCAACGCTGACGTTGATGCCAGTAAGTCCCGCATCGCGCCAGTTCGCCACATCGCGTTCCAGACGGTAACCATTGGTGGTGACCGCAATCTGGCGGATAGCGTCGTTTTCCCGCACAGCGGCGATGATATCGGTAAAGTCGCGGCGTAAAGACGGCTCACCGCCTGTCAGGCGCACTTTTTCGGTGCCCAGACTGGCAAAGGCGCGCGTAACCCGGCGAATTTCATCGACGGTAAGAAAGCCTTTATTGGTGACGCCGCTCGGTTTGTAGCCATCCGGCAGGCAGTAGGTGCAACGAAAGTTACACACATCAGTAATCGACAGGCGCAAGTAGTAGTACTTACGCGCAAATGCATCAGTCAGTTGTGAAGCCATGTACACCTTTCCAGATACGGGAGGCGAAGTCATTTCTTTCTTCGCCCTGGTGGCAATCTTTACGAGCATTGTCACGGCCAAAGCACCGTATCAGTTGACCCAGGTGCAGAGGCTAGAGTGTTTAGTGGTTAAGCCGATACTAGCGTGTAAATGAGATTTTTACCATCCACACTTTCGCTATGTAATCATGTATATAGCGTCATGATCGTGCTATTTCGCTACAGAATAAGGGAAAATGGCGGTTTTACTTTGATATACATCATCAGAGAGGCATAGCGTGCTTCATCCTTTAGAGGTAGAAGAAAATAGTTTGTATCCTCAATATTGGCAGGTTAATTGCTGTTTCCCCGCAATTTGCGCTACTGTAGCGCGGATAATCTGACTCCAGGAAACTATATGCGCAATCGTACGCTGGCTGATCTTGATCGTGTCGTTGCTCTCGGCGGAGGGCATGGACTGGGACGCGTTCTCTCATCACTTTCGTCTTTGGGTTCTCGTTTAACGGGTATCGTCACCACCACGGATAATGGCGGATCGACGGGGCGTATTCGCCGCTCAGAAGGCGGTATTGCCTGGGGCGATATGCGTAACTGCCTCAACCAGCTGATAACTGAACCCAGCGTCGCTTCCGCAATGTTTGAATATCGTTTCGGCGGTAATGGCGAACTTTCCGGACACAACCTTGGAAACCTGATGCTGAAGGCACTGGATCACCTTAGCGTGCGACCTCTTGAAGCGATCAATCTGATTCGCAATCTGCTGAAAGTGGACGCACATTTGATTCCGATGTCGGAGCATCCGGTGGATCTGATGGCGATTGACGATCAGGGGCATGAAGTTTACGGCGAGGTCAATATCGACCAGTTAACTACGCCGATTCAGGAGTTACTGTTAACGCCGAATGTACCCGCAACGCGTGAGGCTGTTCACGCTATCAATGAAGCGGATCTCATCATTATTGGGCCTGGCAGTTTTTATACAAGCCTGATGCCAATTCTGCTGCTGAAGGAAATCGCACAGGCATTACGCCGCACGCCAGCGCCGATGGTCTATATCGGCAATCTGGGGCGTGAGTTGAGTTTACCTGCGGCTAATTTGAAGCTGGAAAGCAAGCTGGCAATTATGGAGCAGTATGTCGGTAAAAAGGTCATTGATGCGGTCATCGTCGGGCCAAAAGTGGATGCCTCGGCGGTGAAAGAGCGGATTGTGATTCAGGAGGTACTGGAGGCCAGCGATATTCCGTATCGTCATGACCGCCAGTTGTTACATAACGCACTGGAAAAGGCGTTACAAGCACTGGGTTAATGTGGCCGAGATTGCTGACCAGGCTTCTGGTGCAATGCGACCTGTTCCCCTCACCCTCTCCCCGGAGGGACGAGGGGACCGTTCGAGCACTTTTTTGACTTGATCGTTAATCTGAACCGGAAGAACATTCCGGCTTTTTCATCTTGTCACGACGCGGCAATGAACAATTCACGCAGCTGATGCAACTGGTCACGAATTTGCGCCGCTTCTTCGAACTCCAGATTCTGCGCGTGTTGCATCATCAACCCTTCCAGTTCATGGATCTTCTGCTGCAACGCTTTAGGCGACATATCCATCGGCACATTATCCGGCTCAACAATCGGTCGCGATTTTCCTCTGCCCTTCGCTTTGGTTTTAGCAATGTTCTGCCCCAGCGCCAGGATATCGACCACTTTCTTGTTCAAGCCCTGCGGCGTAATACCGTGTTCCTCGTTGTACTTCTGCTGTTTCTCGCGACGACGTTCGGTTTCGCCAATCGCTTTCGCCATTGACGGGGTGATCTTATCGCCGTAGAGAATCGCTTTACCGTTAACGTTACGCGCCGCACGACCAATAGTCTGGATTAACGAACGTTCAGAACGCAGGAAGCCTTCTTTGTCGGCGTCGAGGATCGCCACCAGCGAAACCTCCGGCATATCCAGACCTTCGCGCAGTAAGTTGATCCCCACCAGCACGTCGAACTCGCCCAGACGCAAGTCGCGGATAATCTCCATACGCTCGACGGTGTCGATATCGGAGTGAAGATAACGCACGCGCTCGCCGTGTTCTTCGAGATATTCCGTGAGATCTTCCGCCATTCGCTTGGTCAGAGTTGTAACCAGTACGCGTTCGTTAATTGCCGCTCGCTGACGAATCTCCGATAGAAGATCATCGACCTGTGTCGCCACTGGCCGCACTTCGATAATCGGATCCAGCAATCCGGTTGGACGCACCACCTGATCCACCACATCGCCGCCCGATTTTTCCAGCTCGTAATTACCCGGCGTCGCCGAAACATAGATGGTTTGCGGCGCTAATGCTTCGAACTCTTCAAATTTCAGCGGACGGTTATCCAGCGCTGATGGCAGGCGGAAGCCGTACTCCACCAGCGTCTCTTTACGCGCCCGGTCACCGCGATACATGCCGCCAATTTGCGGAATGGTGACGTGTGATTCATCGACCACCAGCAGCCCATCGGCAGGCAGGTAATCAAACAGCGTCGGCGGTGGCTCACCCGGTCCACGACCGGAGAGGAAGCGCGAGTAGTTCTCAATCCCGGAACAGTAGCCCAGCTCGTTCATCATCTCCAGATCAAACTGGGTACGCTGGGTCAGCCGCTGCTCTTCCAGCAGTTTGTTATTCTCCAACAGCACTTTGCGTCTGGCGGCCAGTTCTTCTTTGATCTCTTCCATCGCCTGTACGATGCGCTCGCGCGGCGTGACGTAGTGCGTTTTCGGGTAGATGGTAAAACGTGGAATAGTGGAAACAATCTGCCCGGTGAGCGGGTCAAATAACGACAATCGTTCCACTTCCTCGTCAAACAGCTCCACGCGAAGTGCAATGTCATCCGATTCTGCTGGGAAGATATCAATCACCTCACCACGAACGCGGAAAGTACCACGCTGGAATGCCTGATCATTACGAGCGTATTGCAGCTCCGCCAGTCGGCGCAGGATCGCGCGCTGATCGATAATCATGCCGACCGTGAGATGGAGCATCATCTTGAGATATAAATCAGGATCGCCCAGACCATAAATCGCGGAAACAGACGCCACCACAACCACATCACGCCGCTCCAGCATCGCTTTGGTGGCGGACAAACGCATCTGTTCAATATGTTCGTTAACCGAGGCATCTTTCTCAATGAAGGTGTCGGAACTCGGTACATAGGCTTCCGGCTGATAGTAGTCGTAGTAGGAGACGAAATATTCCACCGCGTTTTCCGGGAAGAACTCTTTCATTTCGCCATACAACTGGGCCGCCAGCGTTTTGTTGGGCGCAAGTACCATGGTAGGGCGCTGAAGATCAGCAATGACATTGGCAATGGTGAAGGTTTTCCCGGAGCCAGTCACGCCAAGTAACGTCTGGTGCGCCAGGCCATCTTCCAGCCCCTCTTCGAGACGTCGAATCGCCTCTGGCTGATCGCCAGAAGGTTTAAAAGCGGAATTCAGTTTGAACGGTTTACTCATGAGTCGCTACCTGAAGGAGTTGGGCGGGCAGGTATGTAATTTTACTCGTCGTACTTAATTATGCCAACAAATTATACTGGATAAAAAAACAGTTTCTCACCATAATATTTCTGTTACAGCGTAAACTCCGCTGTCAAACATGAGCAAAATTTACTCTGTGGCGAGATAAAACTCCGGCCTTACCGGGTTATCCCCAAAGCAACGGCTTTTTTAACATTTGTCAAGATGAGTGATGACAGTTTTATGGCAAGAGATGCCTCTTCAGTGACTGCCATTGCAATTATCTAACCAGTTAAAAAATAAAAGATATTTCTTTGAGCCGTCTTTAACGCCAATTCGCGTGCAAGCCGCGTATTCTCTCGCTTGCCTCGTGTTTTCTAACTCTAATACACATGGTTATCCACAGGAATAGTGGATAACTGTCTGCAGCCCCTATCCCCCGCCGCCTGGGCAATTCCCACATACATCGCATGATGCGGAAGTAAAATTTTTTTCGTGATTATTTTAGAATTTAATTGGTTAAATTGCAGTCAATCGAAGACGCGATCTCGCTCGCAATTTAACCAAATACAGGATGGCTACAACAAGGCAAGGTTTATGTACTTTCCGGTTGCCGCATTTTCTGGATTTTCTGCAAGCCAGGGGATCTCTCCCAGCAGCGGCGCGGGAATCATGCGGGTGAGCGTGGTCATATATTCAGCGTGACGTTTTCCCGGAGGCGTGACATCATTCGCCACCCAACCCGCCAGAGTCAGCCCGGCGTGTTGTATTGCCTGTGCCGTCAACATCGCGTGATTAATACAGCCGAGTTTCACACCAACTACCAGTATCACCGGCAGTTGTTCCTGTGTTACCCAATCCGCAAAAGTGAAAGTGTCAGAAAGCGGCGTAAACCAGCCGCCAGCACCTTCCACTAACACCCAGTCAGCCTGTTGTTCAAGCCCGCGTAATCCGGCGCTCATTACCAATGATTCTATCGGCCTGCCCTCTTGTGCGCTGATGATGTGCGGCGAAGTGGGTTCTGCGAAGGTGTAAGGATTTACCGTTGCGTAATCCAGCTGCAGGCTGCTGTTGTGCTGTAACGCCAGCGCGTCACTATTACGTAAGCCTTCCGGGGTCTTTTCGCTGCCAGAGGCGACCGGTTTATAACCTGCCGTCCGATAACCTGCTGCCTTCGCGGCTTGTAAAAGTGCACAACTGGCGACAGTTTTCCCCACTTCGGTATCTGTTCCGGTGACAAAATAACGTTTACTCACGAGCAATTACTCCCAAAAAAAGATGATACGTCAGAGGATATCGCCCCTGTTGTTGCGGCCAGGCCAGTTGTAATCGCTGCAACTGCGAACGCGTTAATATTCGCGGGTCGCGCCCTTCATGAAGATGCGTGGCACCGATGCCTTTCAGCGAACGCATGGCACTGAGCGCATCATCAAACCACAGCGTGATGGGCTGAATATGATGTTGATAATGCAGGCCGTTCAGCGACTGTTCGATTTTATCTGGCGGTAAAAAGCGATTAGCATGCGGGCGCTCGTCCACCACCTGCCACGCCTGATGTAATTCAGGGAGCGATCCCTGCACCAGCGTGGTAAACGCGACCACGCCTCCGGGGCGCACCACCCTGTATAGCTCGCGGAGTGCCGTGGATAAATTACCGCACCACTGCACCGCGAGATTGCTCCATGCAAGATCGAAGGTTGCAGTCGCTAACGGCAGGGATTCGATATCTCCCGCCAGATAATGGTCTGCGGCATCCTTCTGGCGTGCCTGAACAAGCATTGGCGGCGAGAGATCTAACGCCGTCACCTGCGCGTGACGTTCCCGCCAGTGGCGGCTCATCCAGCCAGGTCCACAACCCGCGTCCAGTACGTGGGTGTATTTACGCTGTGGAAGCATTGCCAGTAAGACGTCAGCACTCTGGCGCTGTAGATCCGCATGTTGCTCATAGTGCGCGGCTGCCCGACCAAATGCCGCTGCAATGGCTTGTTTATTAACCGTTGCCATGCAGCACCTCCAGCAGACGGTCGATATCCTGCATTTCATGCGCGGCGGTTAGTGTTAAGCGCAGTCGCGCAGTACCAGCAGGTACGGTTGGTGGGCGAATCGCCGTGACCCAGCAGCCTTGCTGGCGCAGTTTTTCTGCCAGTTGTAACGCACGGCTGTTATCACCGACGATCAATGGCTGGATGGCGCTGCATGAATCAGCAAGCGTAAACGGCAAATCCTGTACTCCGGCACGAAAACGCGTAATGAGTGCCGCCAGTTTTTCGCGCCGTGCATCACCCTCATCACTGCGAATGACCGCCAGCGACGCACGTAATGCCTGCGCCTGAGCGGGCGGCATACTGGTGCTGTAAATAAGATGGCGGGCAAATTGCAGTAGATAATCCGCCACCGCATCGGAGCAAAGCACCGCTGCCCCGCTGACGCCAAATCCTTTGCCAAAAGTCACCACCAGCAATTCTGGATTTACCTTTTGCAACCAGCAGCTGCCGCGCCCCTGCTCCCCGATAACGCCCGTGCCGTGGGCATCATCGACCATCAACCAGCCATTGTGCTGTTGCGTTACCTGCTGGATTTCCGCCAGTGGCGCACTATCGCCGTCCATGCTGAACACGCCTTCTGTCACCACCAGTTGCTGCCCCGGACAGGGGGAAGCAAGCAGTCGCGCCAGATGAGCGACATCGTTATGGGTAAAACGGCGAAGCTGCGCCGGGCTTAAACTGGCAGCTTCCAGCAATGAGGCGTGACTCAGCCGATCGGCAACAATACGGTCCTCTTTCGCCGTCATCGCGGTAATAACTGCCTGGTTAGCGGCAAAACCAGAGATAAACAGCAGTGCCCGCGAATAGCCCAGCCACTCGGCCAGTTCTTCTTCCAGCGCCTGATGCGCCACGCTATAACCGCTGACGTGACCGGAACCGCCGCTACCGACGCCAAATTGCTCCGCTCCCTGCTTCCATGCACGAATGATGTCCGGATGATGGCTTAAGCCGAGGTAATCATTGCAGGAAAAGTTCAGATACTGGCGATCATCCGCCACCAGCCAGCGTCCGGCCCCTTGCGCCACCGGATAACGGCGACGCAGGGCATCGGCAGCACGCCGCGCATCGAGCGCCGCGTTGATTTTCTCCTGCCAGCTCATAGTGCTGCCGCGTTGTAATATTCGTCAGTGTCCGGGGTCATCAGTGCCTGCTCCAGACGCTGCTGTTGTTCGTTATCCCCTGCCAGCACGGCAGTTTGCTGTGGATTTAGCCCCAGTTTGCGGAACAGTTGCAGGTCTTTATCTTCTTCCGGATTCGGCGTGGTTAGCAGTTTGCAACCGTAGAAAATCGAGTTAGCCCCGGCCATAAAGCACATCGCCTGAGTCTGTTCGTTCATCTGCTCGCGTCCGGCAGAAAGGCGCACGTAAGAGGTCGGCATCATGATCCGCGCTACGGCAATGGTGCGAATAAAATCAAAGGCATCGACATCATCGTTATCTGCCAGTGGAGTACCTTTCACCTTCACGAGCATGTTGATTGGCACGCTTTCCGGCGGCGTCGGCAGGTTTGCCAGTTGCAGTAATAATCCGGCGCGATCTTTTACCGTTTCGCCTAAACCCACAATGCCACCTGAGCAGACTTTGATCCCGGCATCGCGCACTTTTTCCAGCGTATCGAGGCGTTCCTGATAAGTGCGTGTGGTGATGATATTGCCGTAAAACTCCGGCGAGGTGTCGAGGTTGTGGTTGTAGTAATCCAGCCCGGCATTCGCAAGGCGCTGCGCCTGAGATTCACTCAACGTACCCAGCGTCATACACGCCTCCAGCCCCATCGCTTTTACTCCCTGCACCATTTGTTCCAGGTAGGGCATATCGCGTTCGTGGGGATTCTTCCACGCCGCGCCCATGCAGAAGCGCGTCGATCCTGCCGCTTTCGCTTTGCGCGCCGACTCCAGCACCTGTTCAACTTCCATCAACCGCTCGGCTTCCAGCCCGGTTTTGTAGCGCGAGCTTTGCGGGCAGTATTTGCAATCTTCCGGACAAGCTCCGGTCTTAATTGACAGCAAAGTGCTGACCTGCACCTGACGTGGATCGAAATGCTGACGATGCACCTGCTGCGCTTCAAACAGCAGATCCAGCAACGGTTTTTCAAATAATTCTGTGACTTGCGACAATGTCCAGCGTGGGCGGTGAGCCATGGGGCTTCTCCAAAACGTGTTTTTTGTTGTTAATTCGGTGTAGACTCGTAAACCTAAATCTTTTCAATTTGGTTTACAAGTCGATTATGACAACGGACGATCTTGCCTTTGACCAACGCCATATCTGGCACCCATACACATCCATGACCTCCCCGCTACCGGTTTATCCGGTGGCGAGCGCCGAAGGTTGCGAGCTAATTTTGTCTGACGGCAGACGCCTGGTTGACGGTATGTCGTCCTGGTGGGCGGCGATCCACGGTTACAATCACCCGCAGCTTAATGCGGCGATGAAGTCGCAAATTGATGCCATGTCGCATGTGATGTTTGGCGGTATCACCCATGCGCCAGCCATTGAGCTGTGCCGCAAACTGGTGGCAATGACGCCGCAACCGCTGGAATGCGTTTTTCTCGCGGACTCCGGTTCCGTAGCGGTGGAAGTGGCGATGAAAATGGCGTTGCAGTACTGGCAAGCCAAAGGCGAAGCGCGCCAGCGTTTTCTGACCTTCCGCAATGGTTATCATGGCGATACCTTTGGCGCGATGTCGGTGTGCGATCCGGATAACTCAATGCACAGTCTGTGGAAAGGCTATCTGCCAGAAAACTTGTTTGCTCCCGCCCCGCAAAGCCGCATGGATGGTGAATGGGATGAGCGCGATATGGTGGGCTTTGCCCGCCTGATGGCGGCGCATCGTCATGAAATCGCGGCGGTGATCATTGAACCGATTGTCCAGGGCGCAGGCGGGATGCGCATCTACCATCCGGAATGGTTAAAACGAATCCGCAAAATGTGCGATCGCGAAGGTATCTTGCTGATTGCCGACGAGATCGCCACCGGATTTGGTCGTACTGGCAAACTGTTTGCCTGTGAACATGCAGATATCGCGCCGGACATTTTGTGCCTCGGTAAAGCCTTAACCGGCGGTACAATGACCCTTTCCGCCACACTCACCACGCGCGAGGTTGCGGAAACCATCAGTAACGGCGAAGCCGGTTGCTTTATGCATGGGCCAACTTTTATGGGCAATCCGCTAGCCTGCGCGGCAGCAAACGCCAGCCTGGCGATTCTCGAATCTGGCGACTGGCAGCAGCAGGTGGTGGCTATTGAAGTACAACTGCGCGAGCAACTGGCACCAGCCCGTGATGCCAAAATGGTTGCCGATGTGCGCGTGCTAGGGGCCATTGGCGTGGTCGAAACCACTCGTCCGGTGAATATGGCAGCGCTGCAAAAATTCTTTGTCGAACAGGGTGTCTGGATCCGGCCTTTTGGCAAACTGATTTACCTGATGCCGCCCTATATTATTCTCCCGCAACAGTTGCAGCGTCTGACCGCAGCGGTTAATCGTGCGGTGCAGGATGAAACATTTTTTTGCCAATAACGGGAAGTCAGCGTGAGGGTTTCTGGCTACACTTTCTGCAAACTAGAAAGGAGGGTTCATGAAACTCATCAGTAATGATCTGCGCGATGGCGATAAGTTGCCACATCGTCATGTCTTTAACGGCATGGGTTACGATGGCGATAATGTTTCACCGCATCTGGCGTGGGATGATGTTCCTGCGGGAACGAAAAGTTTTGTTGTCACCTGCTACGACCCGGATGCGCCAACCGGCTCCGGCTGGTGGCACTGGGTAGTTGTTAATTTACCCGCTGATACCCGCGTATTACCGCAAGGGTTTGGCTCTGGTCTGGTAGCAATGCCAGACGGCGTTTTGCAGACGCGTACCGACTTTGGTAAAACCGGGTACGATGGTGCAGCGCCGCCGAAAGGCGAAACCCATCGCTACATTTTTACCGTTCACGCGCTGGATGTAGAACGTATTGATGTCGATGAAGGTGCCAGCGGCGCGATGGTCGGGTTTAACGTCCATTTCCATTCTCTGGCAAGCGCCTCGATTACTGCGATGTTTAGTTAATCACTCTGCCAGATGGCGCTATGCCATCTGGTATCACTTAAAGGTATTAAAAACAACTTTTTGTCTTTTTACCTTCCCGTTTCGCTCAAGTTAGTATAAAAAAGCTGAACGCGAAACAGCAAAAGCCAATAATATCAATGTGTTAAAATAGATTTGGTCTAAAAAATAGACTGCATGATACTACAAAACACAACATATCCAGTCACTATGAATCAACTACTTAGATGGTATTAGTGACCTGAGACAGAGCATTAGCGCAAGGTGATTTTTTGTCCTCTTGCGCTAATTTTTTGTCATCAAACATATCGCACTCCAGAGAAGCACAACACCTTGCAGTACAGTGCAAAGCTTTGTGTACCAGAGTTTTCCTCATCAACTACCGCAAGTATCGATCGATTGAGACTTGGATGATAGACTTCATACCTTTCAGAACTCATTGATTAAATAAATGTTAAATATATTTGCAAGGTACACCTCGATTGGTGTGCTGAACACACTTATACACTGGGTGGTTTTTGGTGTATGTATCTATGCCGCGCATACCAATCAGGCTCTGGCAAACTTCGCAGGTTTCGTTGTGGCTGTGAGTTTTAGCTTCTTCGCGAATGCAAAATTCACATTCAAAGCATCAACTACAACGATGCGCTACATGTTATATGTCGGGTTCATGGGAACACTGAGTGCTACTGTTGGATGGGCTGCTGATAGATGCGCACTTCCTCCGATGATAACTCTTGTCACCTTCTCCGCCATCAGCCTGGTGTGCGGTTTCGTCTATTCAAAGTTCATTGTCTTTAGGGATGCGAAATGAAAATTTCTTTAGTCGTTCCGGTCTTTAACGAAGAGGCCACGATACCTATTTTTTATAAAACCGTGCGCGAATTTGAAGGGCTTCAGCAGCATGAAGTCGAGATAGTCTTCATAAACGATGGCAGCAAAGACGCTACAGAATCAATTATCAACGAGCTTGCTGTTGCCGACCCGCTTGTGGTTTCGCTGTCGTTCACACGTAACTTCGGCAAAGAACCTGCCCTGTTCGCAGGTCTGGACCATGCTACCGGGGAGGCAATTATCCCGATTGACGTTGATCTGCAAGACCCTATAGAAGTTATTCCTCACTTGATAGAGAAATGGCAGGCCGGTGCAGATATGGTTCTGGCTAAACGCTCTGACCGCTCCACTGACAGCAGGCTGAAGCGTAAATCTGCTGAGTGGTTCTATAAACTTCATAACAAAATCAGCAACCCTCAGATAGAAGAGAATGTTGGCGACTTCCGGCTCATGTCTCGCGAAGTAGTAGAAAACATTAAGCTCATGCCAGAACGAAACCTGTTTATGAAGGGTGTGCTGAGCTGGGTTGGTGGTCGAACCGATGTCGTAGAATATGCGCGAGCAGAACGCGTTGCAGGAAGCACAAAGTTCAATGGATGGAAGCTATGGAACTTGGCGCTGGAAGGGATCACTAGCTTTTCTACTTTCCCTTTGCGCATGTGGACTTATATAGGCCTGTTTGTGGCAACCTTATCATTCCTTTATGGAGCATGGATGATTGCTGATAAATTGATGTTTGGAAATAGTGTTCCAGGTTACCCTTCTATCATTGTATCAATATTGTTTCTTGGTGGAGTTCAGTTAATAGGCATAGGAGTTCTTGGAGAGTATATAGGAAGAATTTATGTTGAAGTTAAGCAGCGACCAAGATACATTCTAAAGGATAAGTAAAATGACTTTAAATATAAAAAAAACAGCCATATACATCATTGGATTTATATTCCTGACTTTCTTCTACGCCTCGATTTCAAAACAGATTTTGCCAAGTTCGGATGCTGTTTCTGGACTTCTTGAGGGTAAGGACATTGCGGACGGAAATTGGACGCTTAGTGGATGGTATCTCTCTACAGTATCATTCTATTTTACAGACATAATATGGTACGGGCTTGCTTCAAAGGTATTCTGGTACGGACAGTACCAAGCATACTGCATACCGGCAATTATGTATTCAATGGTTACATTGATGACATTTTATCTTTCAAAAGAAAGGCTTTCATCGTTATGGGCCATTTCATTTTGCGTTGCGCTGCCTTCTGGGTTTGCAGTATTAAACGTATTAATACCTGTGATACATGTCGGCACATATGTATCCATGTTGTTTTGCTTCATAATGTTAGACAATTTTTCCAAAACAAGATCGTTAATTTCTCTATCTCTTTATATTTTAGTGTTAGCTCTAGCTTGTTTCAGTGATGACATCATAAAGCTACTCATTATTGCACCAGTAGCAATATCATCAGTGATTTTTATAGTAAAAACCAAAAGCCAAAAAAATCTGATCATACTAGTTGCAACTATATTTGCATATGTTGCATCAAAAATTATGACCATGTACGCAAGAGCTCATAACTGGTACATTTTGCCAGGCGTTCCAGATCCAACATTTGTTGCATTTGATGATATCCTGAATAATTTATACTTATTCGTAAAAGGATTCCTCCTATACAGTGGAGCTTTCTTCTTTGGCAAGCCACCTTCTGATATTACAGCGCTTATTTCTGTTTTTTGTTTTGTTGTAATGATTTTACTTCTTATATTAGTTGCAATGTCAGTAAAGGAAATATTCTTTACCTCCATGATCAATATGGCTATATGTATAGCTTGTATTATAATGATACCAGCATACCTTGCAAGTAACCGTCCAATAGATGAATGGACTATAAGATATATCGTTCCATTTTTTATACTAGCACCTGTTGTTATTGGCAGATCTAACAACTCCAGAGGGTGGAAATTCATCGCATTAGGGGTTGTTACAACATTTATTCTCTTTTGTTCTATTTATATGCATGAAAAAAAAGACAATTCTAATGATATTATAAATCAGATAAAACACACTGTAAGGCAGAATAACCTCACAAACGGGTATGCATCTTTCTGGTTTGCTTCATCAGCAAGTATAGATGGAGACATATCAATTGCTCCGATTGATGTAAACCGAGGTTTGAATATACTTGCATGCAATAAATGGTTGTCAAAAAACTATTGGTATGAGCGCGGAGGAAATTTCATAATTACAGATGACGAGGTTATGAGAAATATAACAATTAAAGAGATTGGTAATCCATCAAAGGTTATTGACGTCGGAGATAAGAAGATTTTTGTTTACGATAAAAACATTACATTCAACTGCAATTAATTAAATAAGCGGGTGCTAAGCACCCGCATTATCATACACTTGTACCATCCGCCCTCTTCCATTCAGATGATACTGTGTTATACCATATTGGAAGACCTAGCGTTGTATCATAATACATCTGCCCACTGACTGGTGCTGTAGGGCGCTGCGCAGTAGATCCACGGTTTTGATAAGTCGTCTGAGTATCATTAACACCTAGACAAGCTATAATACGATTTTTGCGCTCTTCCGATGTATTAAGGTAAATCTTGGTCGTCATATCGCTATCGAAAGAAACGCCATTGATGGTTATGCCGTTACAGTTATCGGCGGGGTCTGTGATCCCAAGTGGTTGCACGTAGTATCCACCTCTGATATAAGACGTACCCATAGAGCCGCCAATAACAGATATTTCTTTACAGTTTACCAACGATAGCCCACCAGTCTTATTTCCGTTGAATATATTATTAGACAAAGAACATTGTTCAGCATTTTCCAATACCATGCCGAACTCACCACAGTAAGTGATAGTGTTTCCCGTAAATGTTAGATTTCTTGCCCCTTTAATATTAATTCCACGACTATTGTTTATCCTCCCTGCACTAATAATGTTACCGCTGATGGTAGCGTAAGCCAGACTCTCCATATCAAAAGCAGTACCGTTGATGGCATCAAAAACGCTATTTGAAATTATAACCGGATAACCCGCGAATTGGTCTGTTCCACCCATCTCACCAAGTGTTGTGCGTGTTCTTACCGCAAAATCTCCAGCAAACATTGAGCATTCACTAATAAATAAATCGGCGGTATCCCATACGTCAATCGGAGAGTTAGAACTGAAACACATAAGAAACTTAGGTGATTCGCTGATGAACTCCACAGTATTTAAATCCGCACGCCCCAAGAATGGACTACCCCAACGTTCGCACCGGAAGAAGTTAACGTAATGGTAGTTGTTCATAGTAGTTTGTGCGTTATAGAAAAACACCCGATCAAACTCTAAGTTCTGGACATGACGACAAACAATCCAGTTAATCAGCACGTCGGATGATATGACTACATCTCGGAATATGCCACCCTGTTTCCACTGACTAGCAGCCGGGCCAGACCCTGTAAGGGTAAACATAGTGAAGGTTGAATCAGAACCTAGATATTTAATCTCTGGATTTTTTGCGTTACCAATAATTTCATATTTTGCTGGAAGCTCAATGTCTCTGGTCTTCATTCCATATATGCCAGAACCTTTCAAGTGAATTTTTCTTGCGCCTGAAGCGAATGCCTTCTGAAAGGCTATGCTATTATCTGTTGTTCCAGAATCATCTTTGCCACCAAAGTCTTCCAAAAATACAAAATCATCCAGCTTTTCTTGTACATTCCTGAAGACAGCACCATCAACAACAGATGGTAATCCATACTTATACTTTACTGTTTCAGGGAATGCCCCGCTTGCAAACTCTCCCTCTAGCTCCTGCCGGAACTGGTCCGGGTCATACTTGAGAATGTTTGGATAGTAGAACTGCTGTGTGCCATATGCGTCATACACAGCCATTGAATGTCCCTGTACGGTAACGAACTTTGCAATCTGTCCGTTATATACCGGATAACCAGCAGCGTTAATGATGATTGGTTGCGAAACAGGAACGTGAGAGCCGTCTTCGTTCTCTACATAAACCTGAATCTGGTTTTCAGGATTTACCGGGTCAGTGTCAATTTTACCGATATAAATTTTGCCATTGGCAACGGCTTTAAAAGAACGCGCCATAGTGAAGAGTTGCGAAGGCATGCTTACCACAACATTGGCTGTAATGTCTGTCATTTAATTTGCTCCGGACGTAGCAATGCCGAACAAGATGCAACTTGCCCAGCATTGCACTAATGTCAGTTATGATTTGTTAATTATGAGATGAGTCTATGCAAAGAGATCTGTTGAATATTGCGCTCTATATATTTGGTTTTTGCACGTTCCTGGTGTTTGCAAAGCTATTCTGACAACGCATCAGACTTAGCACCCTGAGTCATGGCGCTAATTGCCTTTTGTGCCTGCTGCATGGCTTTCTCAAACGCTGTTGATCCACGTGGGGTGTTTGCCATTCTGAGCATTGCATTTCTGAATGGCTCGCTCTCATAGGCGCGAGTAAGAAGTCCGTAGCTTACTGCTGCGCCAGTTGTCGCCGGGTTCATTGCCGTACCATACCCAATAATGAACGGGATGGTTTGCTGCCCTGTGGGTGTTGTTACTGCCGCTTTTGCAGCCTGCTGCGTGGATTGCAGGTAGTTTTTTAATCCTTTCAGATAAGCAGCGTCCTGACCCTTAAATGTGATGCCAGTCTGGTTTTGCAGGATGTTAAGCTGCCGAAGGAACTGGTCAGGGGATCCGCCAGATTTCTCCATCGCCTTTCCAATGATGCCATTGCGCATTTGCGCCCTGCCAACACGACCAACTGAGTTATACAGAGTCTTAATTTCCGATTTGTTCTTGCTGAATAGCATGTTGTTGACAACTTCCGGCGTCAGATCGCCTTTCATGAGAACATTCTTCAGCCTGGTATTCTTTAGTTTCGCCGCTTCGTCAGCGTAGACGGCATTGGCCTGCTGATATTTCCGGAGAGTATCGTTGCCAAGATTCTGACCAATGACACTATTGATATCGTCGGTCATTGCCTTGTAAACGCGCTGAATGGCGGCATCGGAACGGTTTGGTAACACTGGTCGCTCCCCCTTCACGTCCATTCTGAACTGGCTGCGCAGATCGCTTAATTGTTTCAAATCCAGATTTACCGGACCATCAGGACCAGCATTGCGAACAAGCTCATCACGATATGATTGAAGTTTTGAAATCGTCTCGTTATCAGCAACCTTACCAAGCTTCTGCAGATTAGATATCTCAGTATCAATCTGCTGAATTGCTCGCGCAGGCTGAATGTTGACTCCCGCCATTGCATTCTGAACCTGCTCAAGACGGTTCCCAGCAGCACGACGAATTCCTGATGTTTTCGCTTTAAGGCTGTCAATAATAACCGCTGGATCATACTCACCGAATTTATCAGCAAATCTCTGCACCAACTGACTTCTCGCTTCCTGTTGCGTTGCTCTCATTCCGCTTGTGCCAGCCAGGGGGATATTTTCTGCTGTCGTTTGCGCCATTTTTCCGACGCGGGAAGTAGGCTGTAAGAGGTCAGTAGTATGAAGAGGCACCCCTTCACGCTCTGCAAATCTGATAGCCTGTTGCGCTTCTGGTGCGATAGCACCACGAACGCCACGATAAGCAGCACCTAATCCACGTCCAGCAGCGTTAATAGCGCCTCCAGCCAGAACACCAACGCCTAAATCGGTGGCGAGTGCTTCCGCATCATCTTTCGCACTATTTGCAGCAAGTGTTCCGACTGCGTTTTCTGCGAGAAGGCGAGTTGCACCCTGAGCAATTCGACCAGCAAGTGTTGGTGCCTGTGTTGCCGCTCTCTCAACGCCAGCAGGAGTGAGATAAGGCAATGCCTCAGCAAATACCCTGCCCTCTGTCGTTTGTGGAGTCAGCGCGCCTTGCTGAAGACCAAAGTCCTGTTCTAATCCCTGCGTTGTTACTCGTGGCGCTGGTTGATATGTCCCATCGCCAATGCCGAGTTTACCGCCAGCCCATGCCGCCGCGCTTGTTACAGCATCGGCAATTGATGCAGGTATGTTTGCCACGTTCACGCCAGCCTGCACCAGTCCGCGACCAGTCTCTTTCACTGCTTCACCAAGGTCAGACATAAATCTACTTTGCTGTGGTTGTTGCTGTGCTACTGGTTGCTGTGTCTCCACTGGCTGCACAGATGACAATGGATAGGCTGCATAGAAAGCTTGCTTAGCCTGCTCTGCATTTTCTCCGGCTTGCGGTGCCACGACTTCATTGAAGTATTGCTCCTGAGCCTGCGCTTTTTGTTCTGGTGCTAACGCCTGATACTGTGGAGAGGCGATAACATCTTTCCATGCTTTAGCCATTAATCACCCCATAGTGAAGAAAAGTTACTGCCAGCAGGAGATTGTTGTCCTGGCGTATTCTGCACCGGCTCCTGATAATCAAACTGTTTTTTAACAGTGCTCAACTTGCTTTCAAGCTGATTTCGAATCTTTCCGATAGAGTCACGAAAAGCCTTTTCACTCATTTTGGGACTTAGAGCACCAACCGCATCGGATAATTTTTTACCCTCAGCATCTGAAAGAGCCCCCATCCCCTTCAGGGACTGCACCATAGGGAGGAAAGTTTGAGCTTTAAAGGTATCTAGCCTTGCTTCAAAGTTAGCCGCATCGGATCCAGGAACTGTCGGAAACGCTGAGCGAATGCCTACTGCTTTTGAAAGGCCGGGGCTTTGCTCTATCTCGTTGAGAGAATCAAGCGCAGTGCTGAACGTATCAACAGCGCCCTGAGCGGCGGCCTGTCTGTCCGCGCGGGCTATGTCAGCCTTTTGCCGAACATCTGCCTGTTTCTGCTTTAACTCTTCAAGCTTTAACTGATTGCTTTCTCTGGCTATCTGTCTGTCCAGAGCCTTTTCTTGTAATTCTGCTCTTTGTATTTCGCGGGAAAGAGCAGCATTCTGTGCGCTGATGTTCTGTCCACGTATCTGGATGTCCTGACCTCGAGCTGTTAGTGCTTCTCCGGCCTGATTGCTGCGGATTGTCTCTGCCAGCCTGCCTCGGTCAATCTCACGACCAGCCATCTTGTCCTGAACATTGAAATAATCATTAGGACCAAGCGCTGACATTCCAAGGTGATCAACAAACTCACCAAATCCTGAAGGATTCTGCTGATACATCTGAGCAACGTTATTAGGGTCAACACCGACGCGAGTCAGTTCCTTGGCGTTGTTTTGCAGCCATGATTGCATTGCTTCTGGAGACGAGGCCGCAAGGCGTGCGCCAGCCGCTAAGGTGCCGATAGAATTGCGCTGGTCTTCGTCTGCCCACTTCATACCAGACTGAATCTTCTCTAATTGACCAGGATATTTGGTCATCAGATCTCGAACCTGCTGTCGATCACCGGACTGGATGGCTGCCGCATATTCTTTTTGGAATGCAGCATCCGCTTCCTGTTGCTTTGCGGCTTGATATGTTTGAGCGACACTACCAAGTCCCTGCAACGCCTGAAGGCCGATGTTATTGCGACCTGAACGCTCCATTTCGTTGTTCTGGCGAATATAGGCCAACGCCTCACTTACATCACTTGCCTTTGGCGCATTTGAGTTTTGCCCACCGATACCAGCAAGAAAACCGCCTGAGTTGATTCCTTGTTGCCAAGTAGCCATATTCCCACCTTAAAACAATGATCCAAGACCACCGATAATACCGCCACCAATAGCGCCAACAGCTGTACCTATTCCAGGCACCACAGAGCCAATCATCGCCCCTGATGCCGCACCGCTCATGGCACCGCCCAAAGCTGATTGCAATCCTGATGGTCGGTTAGCATTAGCCGCAGATGCTGCCGCCTGCTGTTGATACAACTGGCTGACGTTGTTGGCATAGTTCTGTCCGGCGTTTGCCTGACCTGTAAGAGCGCCAAGGCCAATATTTGCCAGATTGTTGTAGTTGTTCATCTGACCTGACAACCAGTTTTGACCGAGTGTAGGTGCGATTGCTGCTAACTGGTTTCCTGTTGCTGTAGAGCCTAATCCACCCGTTGCCTCTGCTGCTGCCAGACTCTGGTAACGCGCCTGCCCTGCAAGGTCTTTATACTGCTGGGAGTTGTAATACTGGTTAAGCGCCTGACCTTGCCCCTGAAGAGAGGAAAGATTCTGCAACTGTGATACGTACTGCTGAGCGAGTGGCGTGAACGGTGCAAGGTTTTGCATGTTCGTTTGCCACATTTCACGCTGCAATTCGATACCCTTTTCAGTTGCGCGTGCCTGGGCTTTAGAGCCGGAGTCGCTGCCGCCTTTCATATACCCATTCATGGGAAGCAATTTATTCTTGAAGCTTTCGCTAAGTACTAACATTTATTAGCTCCTCATATTTTGAACGAGGTAATTGATAGAGGGTGATTCCAACCGGTTTTCCGTTACTCATGTACGCATCATCAAGGTGACCAACACGGGAAGCGCCAAGCAAACGGATAATTGCCCGTCCGTATTTCGTGGTGTCAGGAACCATGGTGATGCTGTTAAGGAATGGTGAGTTTTCGAGAAGCCATTTGCAGAATAATCGATGCCCTTGCAGTGCATATTCACCACGGAATCCGGGGTCGTACACCGCATGACATTCCACAACGCTATGCCAGAAGTTACGCACTTCATGAACGCCAGCCAGCACTAATCCTTCGTAGATGCCGAGGTATACCGCATCAGGCTTGATGTAGTATTTATCTCCACTGTCTACGATATTTCCCGTGTTTGCCGGGTTGTTGAGGAATTCTGCAAGCTTCACCGGATTATCGATGAGCTTTATTTCCATCACTGCTCCGCAATGATTTTGATGGTTGTGGCAGTAAACGCCGCACCATTAGACTGAATGGTTAACGTGCTGCCATTTGTGGCAAGAAAGCCGTCTTTATCCACGCTGAAGAACGTAGCTAACAAGATGTTATCGGTTGTTGTCGCCGAGTTGCAACTGCTTACCAGTGTGTCAGGAACAGAGCCGGAAAAGGTTAGCTGCATTGACCTGTTGGCGGTTCCGCTGGGCCACGTCCCGACGATCGACAGCTTGAAGAACAAGGTTTTGTTCTCGTTGAACACAACCATCTTGTTGTTAACGGTGTCGAAGAATGGTGCCAACGTGCCGGATGATGGCGTGAGCGTTTTCAGCAGGCTAACAAGGTTGGTCGGCGCTGTCGGGATGGTTACAGATACACCAGAGTAAACAACCTCTGACTTTTTGCGAGTAGTGGCATACTCCAGAGCATCGATGCGCGTTTCATGGTCTGAAACCTGCGATTCCAGCGACTGAACTCTGGTATCAAGCGAGGCAATATCGCTTTCATTCTGAGCTATTCGTGTTTCATGTTCCTGAAGAGTTGATTCTGCCTGGCTGATTCGCTCCTCATGATTAACAAGCGTTGCTTCCGCAGCAGAAATTCGCTGCTCATGGTCAGCGAGAATCACATCCTGCTCATCGTTCCTGACCTGTGCATCATAAGCGCCCTGACCAGCCTGATTTGCCTTCCCGGCGATTGCACCGACATCAGCTCCCTGATTTATGACATATAGTAGGTAAGACTGGCTGAATATATTGCGTGGCAAAATTGAAGCATCAAGGCGCGTAGCCTGAACCACAACAGGATCATTCAGTGATGAATCAACCATTACTCAATCCTTATCTGGCAGCCTGAGAGAGTGACAGGTGACTTAGTGATAACGCGCAATTTGAAGCCGACATTTTTCCTGATGCGTCCGACCCGCTTCCACAAAACGCGTTTGTCGTAAACGAACGGTTCATTCTGCTCAATCATCTGCTCACGCCCGTAATTGATGCCGTCAGTGGTTGCAGAGAGAAAAAGGCGGTCAGCATACTGCGCAACTCCAGTTGACGATTCAACTTCAAGGTCGAAAACTCTGGCGTTATCCGCTTTGAACAACGGAGTAAACAGCAGGTGTTCCTGCTGCTTGTCGTACTGGCTGCTGATATCGAACTGCAATTTCCCGGTCACGGATTCCAGCTTATCGCCGCACGTTATCTGATTGCCTTCGTAAATGAAGTCGATAGCGCGGTACACATCGTCATACAAGCCAGTTTTCAACACACACCATTGCGGACCATTGGCGCTTGAAGATGCGTCGTACACGAGAACATGGCGCGGAAGGTGGATAATCAGCAACTCATGAGCATCAAATCGCAGCGATTCCATCACACCATCAGCCAGTTCATCAGCAGTGTAGGAGCGGAGGATTTTCTCAATGCTCGCGCTGGCGATTGGTGACACCTGACCGGAACCGATGATGTACACAGACGGCGCACCTGTTGCCGGATTGCTGATGAACGCATACGAATCAGCAAACGGCGTTTTGCAGTAAGTCCCGGCAATGCCTTTCTGCACCATCAGCGATGGCTGTGCGACATACAAAGCAGCACCAACTGTGGTTGCACCAGTCAGGGAGAAATATTCAATCGTCGATGAGCCAAAGCAGACGATGAAGTCTCGCCATGTTCCGATGCCGATGATGCCGTCAGGCTGTGATTCTGCCCGATATTGTGCGCTGTAGCGGTCAGGATGCGATTCGTCTTCAAGATCAGTGATAAACCATGAATCAGTACCGTCTTTTGACCACGCATAACGCCCACGTAAGCGAGTAATGTCACGAACCGAACCTAATTCATACTGCGTAAATCCGCTGTCTGCAGGCCAGTTTGAGACGGTTTTAACCGTGCCATCATAGCGATACTCGAAAAGTTGACCATTAACGCCTACCGCCTGTGATGTCCGACCATGCGCCATTGATACGCGACCACTTCCGGCAACATCACCGACTTCACTTTCTCCTTTGTACAGCTTGCCACCACACACGCGATAAACAGCATTCTGCGCCATGTTGTACTCGACGCCTCGAGATACACCGTTCACATCAGAACGTTTTGCAATGCCCGGGAATGAGCGAAGATATCCGCTGCTGTTAAGGATTTCTTTGGGTGTAGCCAACATATTTACTGGCAGATAGTCGATATAGTCGGCGTTTCGAAAGTCTTTGCCGACACCTTTCATAAGCGGAAGTTGCTGAATCGGCATTTATTCACCTCACGTACTCGGATCATCTTTCTCGATGTAAAACCGATTCCACGTAAACGCGCTTTTGTTACCACTACCGCGAGGCATGTCATTTCGTCGCTCAAGTGGTGGTATTTTGGTTAAAGCGATACAGATTGTCTGATATGCACTGTCAGCAGCGGTAAGGAGAGCGTCTGACGGCTGAATGACGTTATCCATGCACACTTGCACAGCGAGTTTCAAAGCGACGCCATCATTTGCCCATGCAGGGATACCTGAATCATCGTCAGGTAACGGCATGATGCCGTTTTCTGTATCAGCAAACTGATACCCAAGCTCGATACCTTTAGCCTGCCATGCTGCCATCATGTCTTCGAGGTCATTAATGGCATCTTCAATTGCCTGAGGGTCAGCATCTGTCAACGTGGCATTGGAATACAGCCCGGCTTTTCGTAAAGCCTTAAGAACGAGATCACCCTTCGTTTTCGCCATCTTCTTCCGCCTTAGCCACTTTTTGCTTCGTTGCGGTTTCTTCAGGAGTTTTTACCCAGCCTTTTTTCAGGTGAGATTTAACTTCTTCGTCATCAACAATGATGTAATCGACAGCAAACTGACCACAGGTGATCATGTTGCCAGGCTTATAGAGCATTGTTCGTGCCATTGTCTTCTCCCAATAAAAATGGGGCCGAAGCCCCACCAAAATTACTGCCCGGCAATAACGATGCCCGTATATTCAGGAACCAGTACAGAGCAACCGTACAGAGTGGTGAAACGTGCAGTGGTTACGCCTTTGATGTGGTCGAAGGCGTAAGACATGATCAGCGTAGCGCCCTGCTCGGTGGTTGCTGTCATTACCTGTGGCCCCTGACCAGTCGGGAATGCCAGTTTGCCGTACATCAGTTCAACAGAACCATCAGCCCAGAACAGGTTAGCCGGTGCGGCATTTTTGTTGAGAATGGTAATTGCTGCACCATTTGCCGCGTTAGCATCAACGTTTGCATATGGACGGCTGGCGACATCCGCGTTGTCAGGCGGCAAAATTTTCGGGGAGATAGTTACTGTCGTTCCGCTAACTGCCAGAACGCGGAATACCTGCGGCTGCCCGGTGGTGTCTTTGGTGATCTGGTGTACAGAATTCACCCCTGCAATGGTAAATGCATCGCCAACCTGCAAACCAGATGCAGATACCGTAATGGTCCCCTGTCGGTTATCCACTGGCATATCGTTGGCGTCTTTCGCTTCAACCTTGTGCGCAGGTTCGGCCGCCAGCGTAATGGAAGTCGCAGTCCCTTTCGGAACACGACCAGAAATATCGGTCTTGTAGCTATCAAAGGAAGCAATAGGAGGGATCTGCGCTTTTTCGTATGCTGTCAGGGTTGCGCCCTGAGCGTAGGCACGGTGACCAAGCTCGCCAGCAAGGTCTTTGTAGTTGAAGGGGTTCCAGAAAGAGCGACGGTTGATACCCTGCGGTACACCAATCGCCGTCATGGTGGCATCAATACCTGCCGCACAGTTCCACAAATCACGGCCCTGTGAACCAGTGGTTGAGTCAGCCATTGTGATCACGTTAGTAGCACGCTGCGTGACCATGGAAATCAGGTCAGAGTCAATCTGTGCAGCAAGGCGCATACCTGCGGCGCGACCAGCTTCAGTTTTATGTTCCGGGTCACGCATTTCACGCGCATCCAGAGTGTACAGAATGTTTTTAGGCTCCTTGAACACAGAAGGAACAAGGCGCTGAACCAGTGCTGTTGGCGTTTTGCTGCTGAGGTCGAGGCCTTCCTCAATGTTCATGTGGTAATGCTGCGGACGATACAGAACATCACCTGCTCGCTGCATTGCTGTATCACCGGGACGGAATTTTTTAGCGTTACGGGAAACTACGCAGGCGGCCTCAAAGCCTTCAACGTAGTTTTCGAACATGATTTCAAGGTCTTTTGCTAATTGGTTAGCCATGCTTAATGCTCCGATAGGTTATTTTTTTGCCTTTTTAGCGGCGAAATACGGCGTCCAGTCACCAGTTTCCAGCGCCTTGGCTTTCAATTTGTCGAGGTTGTTGATTACTGCGCCGTTGCTCCCCTTAACTGTCGGGGTTGTGGCTGCCGTGGTTTTTGCTTTTGGCATGATTCTGGCCTTCGATTCGATACGTTCCAGCAGACGACCAATTGCTACGGGGTTGGTAGCTTCTGCCAGTTGCTTGCGCAGTTCAGCGTTGCGACCGAGTGCCAGAACAACGATTTCCGGCTTCTCTGACTCAAACAGGATCGCGTTTTGTGTCTCGATGGGGATTTCCTCGAGTACGGCCTGTTCTGCTTCCTGATAGCCAGGGACCTTGAGAGCCTTAACACGTTGTTGATATTTGGATAATCGCTCTTGATAGGCAGCATGAAGCTCCTGTTCCTTCTGCTTGCGAGCCATCTCCTGTTGCTGGTACTTGCCGTTATCCTCTGCCCACTTAGTCATGCGTTGCTGGTAGATTTCTTCATCGAAACCGATGTCCTCATCATCCAGTTTTGGCATTCGCGGTGGTTGAGTGATTACCGGCTGCTGCTCGACGGGTTTCTGAGACTGACGCATCAGCTCTTTCAGCTCGCGGTCCTTCTCTTTAATCGTCTTGCGCAGGTGTTTTACCAGTCCATGCTCTGCGCCATCTTCGCTGGTTGGCGAATCCAGCTTTTCGTCACCAAAGTAGAATTCCTGTTCTGATTCGTCGTCATCAGTTTCAGTAGCTTCCTCTGCATCATTTCCGGAGGGCTTACTGCCATCTTCTGTTTCGACTTCTTCAGCCAGTTCGACATCATCAGGAATCTGCTCTGATGTATCGGTTTCGATTTCAACTTCTGGTGTGTTTTCTGCCATCTGGTCCATTTGTTACCCCTGTTTACTCGATGTTCAGCCCATCGGAAGGCAATAGGGTGCCAGGCCTCATAAAGACAGCCATTGCACGTTATGGGTTAATTACTGCTGTGGTTGTTGCTGAGTTGATTTTTGCAGGATGCTGCTGATGTCCATGCGCTGCGCATGGCCCTGCGCCTGACTTTTCAGGACAAGCTCTGCATCAGCACGGGCATTATCTCCTTGCTGTTGCTGGAACTGTCCGAGCAGTTTCAGCGCCTCACGGATATCAGATTTTTGCTGGCTATCGGCAGATGCGAGGATTTTCACAACATTTGCCGCAGCAACCTGAGCATCCGTCTGTGCCTGGAATGCTTTAACCTGAATGGCTGCTTGTTCGTTCTGCGCTTTCTGCAATTCAGCCTGACCAGCAAGAAGCTGACCTTGCGCTGCAATCATAGCCGGATCCGGCTGACTGGCCTGTTGTTGTTTCGCCTGCTCAACCATCTGCTGTTCTTCTGGCGTTCTCGGCTTGATAACTCCAGACAGAATCAACTGATTGCGGTTGTATTCTTTCAGGTCGTCCATCCCTTCGCCGTCCATATTGTCGAGAATAAGAGACGACACAAGGTCGTGTTTCGGCGTTCCGGGCGGGATAAGTGCCAGCATGGAAAGTAACGACTTAACCGTTGCATCACGGCGAGTAGCGAACGACTGACCGACATCGACAGTCACTTCATAGTTACCCTGCGAAAGGTCGTTAAGCGCGATAACCTGCCCTGTCTGACGGTCAACCACTTCACCAGTCATCAGCGCCACGTCATCGCTGCCGTCCTCATTAACGACACGCATCGGCGTATCACTGCCATAGACTTCACGAGCCATAGAAAGCCACACGACGCCAGCGCGGCGCATGGATTTAGCCATGTTGTCCATGTAGATATAGGACTGCGTGTCCATCCGGTTAAAGATGCTATCAACGGTATCGGTGGCGACGTTGCTCGGCATGTTCTCAAGCTGCGACGCACCTGTAATTTGCTGAATAGCCGTTCCGGTGTACTGCAATAGCCCGGCAAGAGCTGGAGGCATTTGTGTCGGAGGCGTATAACTGCTGACCTGAGCCTGCGCAGTAATATCTCCGTTTTTGTTTTTCAGACTGACCATCGGCAGGAACGCCGGGCGCTTTTTGTTGCGCTCCGCCCAATGAGTGGCGAGAGGACCAGGAATCATGTCAGCATCAACTACAGGAATGCCATCACCGCCAGCCTGAGTAGCGTTATCTGCAATCATGGAAACCATCAGGTTCTCAAGACGCTGTGCATCCATCGCTTTTGCTGCGTGGCCTTCGATTCGCTCCTGATTATCAACAAATGAACGACGCCCATATACCGGGATGAGAGGAATATGTTCGCCCGGAATACGCTTCGGTTCTTCCAGCCATTCAGCGCCAGACAGAAGACCGCAATAAACTCGGCGTTTCTTCACTGTCCGCTCACCAATCAGTTCGAATGCACCATCGGTCAGCTCGTCGACAATATCTTTGATTTGCTCTTCATCATAGATTGCCGTTTCTCCGCTAACAGGGTTACGCCATGCTGTGAGCTTCACCTTCTCTATGCGAACTTCGTAGTAGCGACCAACATAGATAGCATCAGGAGTTGACCAGTCATATTGAGTGCCAGTGTCATCACGAGAAAGACTTGCCGCGATGGAATCAGGGTATTCAGCCTCGAACGCTTTAGGCGTCATGGAGAACATTTCCATAGCCCACATAGCATCAGAGCGGTCATATTGCTTGCTGTCCTGATCGAAGAAGACGCATGTCGCTGGGTCGTAAACCGGGAGAAGGCTTATACGGCGTTGCTCGTTACTCGGATCCATTTCATCTTCGTAATCGGCACACATGCGGAAACAACCGAATCCGCCCGTTACAGCATCATCAAATGCGTTATCACACGCTTCGCCACCGGATGTTTCCTGATAGTCAGCGCGGAATTTTCCGTTCATCTTTTCGGCTAACGCTTCCGATGCCTTATCGTCCTTCGGTCTGAATTTAACGCTGATGCGATTCTGTCGATACTCGCCAATGATGCGATCACATTCACGGGCAATCTTATTCAGTTCAAAACGCGGATAATGCTCAAACCTGCCTTCATCAAATGAGTAACCAGCGTTTGTGCTGCCTTCCCACTGTGCGCCGGACACCCGGACGAAACGTTGAGCCTCAATAATCTGCTCACGCATATCCTGCGTTGCTGACCAGGCATTATCAAAGTTGCACAGCACCTTGCGATGCCAGTCAGTCATCTTTTTTTCTGCCATATCAACCTACACCACAAGGAATTGAGTAACTGGAATAGTCGGGTTGCGCAGCCGACTCCGGGCAATGCATACACATCATCAGTGCATCAGCCAGGTTAGGAGATGGAATACCGAGCTTCTGCTTCATTTCGACCTTAGTCATTAGCTCCAGCTTCCCGTTGTTATTGAATTTGCGCTGAATCTGCGTCAGTTCTGCAAACAGCTTCTCCAGCATCTTCTCGCCTATCGCTTCTTTGTCGAAGCTCAGCATGTCGTCGGGGTCTGCATACTCACCGTGGACAACCGCCCGATATGTCAGATACAGCCTGTCAGCCAGTGCGTAATAGAATTGCGCTCGCTTATTGCGGAATACATCGCCAATAGTACGAACGTTGTCACCCTGTACGACTTCATCAGCCCATGCTCCGGCCTGATACGGTGCATCTTCATCAAATGGCGATTCGCTTCCCTTGAACATCGTGGCGGTGATTTTCTTGCCGGAGAACGCTTCCGTTGTCTGTCTGCGTAGCCCTGCACCGACACCATCACCATCCCACAGGTAGTGGTCAGCGCCGTCTTCAATCGCCAGAGAAGTAGCCCAGTCAGCACCCTCGTTGATGTCCATCAGCAGGCCTTCGGCAATGCGTTTAACTACCGAACCGTGGCGCGATGCATAACCTTTAGCATCCGGTCCTGTATCTGACGGGTCATGCGCAGAGACAACAGCGCCTTTCGCTTTCCATCCGAGTTTCTTGTGCGCATCGGTTGCGGCTTCAAGCCATTCACGTTTGATGATTGCCATATCACTTGCGCTTACTGGCTCACCAAGCCAGATGTGACGATACAGTGTCGGATTTCTGCGTTTGCACTCTTCCATCTCCAGACGGAGAACTTCAGGAAAGTGCGGGTTGTCGGTGTAGTTCACCGTCAGCAGGCAAATATCATCGGGAGGATTTACGACGAATCGCTGATAGGTATCGTCGAGGATGTTCTTCGGGTTAAAGCTCACCCATATTTCAGAGAACGGCTTACGGATGGTTGGGATCAGGATATCCCATGATTCCTTCGTTACCGCTTCCGCTTCTTCCACCCAGCAGATATCAATGCCTTCGAGCGATTTAATCTTCGTCGGGTTGTTTTTGATGCCGTAGAACATGAACTCAGCATTCGTTCCGAGATGACGAATCATGGAACGCTGAATTTCAAACTCAGCCGAATACCCTTCACGCTCGATGGTATCTTCAAGCAACCGGATTACCGAATCGCTGATACTGTTTTGCAGTTCGCGAGCGCAGAGAATACGCACCGGCTGCCGACGCGCCGCTTCAACAAGCAGTCTCGCAATTGCCCATGATTTACCGCTACCTCGACCGCCTTTGGCGACTTTGTAGCGATGCGCCTCAATGAACGGTTCAAAGATAGGATTAATCGTGGTCATTTTCCGAATAGAGTGCTCATCGGTGATGTTTCTATCTGGATTGCGCCGCCGTCTTTGCCGGTTAGCTCGTGAGAAGATTGTTCTTTAAATGCCTGAACAGAAACATGCTTACCAAGAAGTTCGAGGTTTTTAACCTTATCAGGCCATTTGATTTTCTTCAGAAGTGCGGCACTATCTGCGGATACCATCTCCACAACATCCATTCCTGATAGCGTTGTGCGCCATACCTTAGGCCAGTCTTTAATGGGCTTTAACTCACCGTTTTGCAGAAGAATGTCGAGCACATCCATCTGGTCGATTTCAAGAAGGCGATTAAGTACATATTCTGCATTAATACCAACAAGATCATTGCGTTGCGCTTTCAGTTCGGCGATTCTTAACTTGATGTCAGGTTTTGACAGGTTTTCGGATGCGGTACGGTTAGCTGTCTTTGCGCTGTACCCCGCACGAATAGCCGCTTGCGTGGCGTTTAAATCGATGAGGTACTCGTGACAGAACATTTCTTGCTTGTCAGTAAGTGCCATGTTTTATCTCTGGAGATTTTCGTGAGAAAATTAATCGTATTTGTATCTTTTTGTTCGGCTTTAGGCTTTGGCTATCAAGCCATAACCAGTCAAACATTATCCACAGCGCTAGCAGCATTAGCGAGTTTGGTCGTTTTTCTAACAGCCTTAGCAAATCTAAAAAGCAACAAAGCTAAAGAGCAAGGTGTTAGCCAAACAATCGGCGATAACTCTAGCGGTATACAAATTGGTGGCAACATAACTATTAATGAAAGGGACAAAGAATGAGCTTATTCGAGAAATCCGGTCAAAGTGTGGGTGATAACTCCTCAGCTATACAAGTTACCGGTGATGCCTACTTTGGCAACACCACTACTGAGGTCATGGCTATTTGCCAGTTAATGGTCAAAAGTGAAATGGCTTCGCTTCGTGAAGATGCATTCGCTTTAGTCGACTCACGGGCTCAAGAATTTGGTCACCAAATTGCAGAAAAACTATCTAAAGATGTTGATGAAAAACTAAGAGCAAAACTCGCTGATCCCGATATTCAGTACACCCTCAATCAAGCAGTCGTTCAGGTCGCAAGAAAGGGGTTTGATGCAAAATCAGAACTTCTTAAGGAGTTAATAGTTACTAAAATTGAAAACGATCAAGAAGACCAAAGCATTTTGATCGATCAAGCGTTAGATACAACATCCAGACTGACCACTAATGATATTAAGTTTTTGGCATTTGTATATTTTTTACGTTCAATCAATAAGATGGTAGGAAGTATAAATATCACAGAACTTGCAGAGAAAAAAAGTACTCATTTTTCACTACCTAACATTTCCTTGGAAGAAAATTACATGATCCATAGGTCAATGTATGCTGTTTATGAAACAGATTATATAAAATTTCTTGGAGAACATTTCACCCTCAAACGCCTAAATCAGCAGCTATTAGAAATTAAAGGCGTATTTTTCTCAGATAAAATATATAATATCAATTACTTAGAGTTATTATCAAAAAGAACGGGTTATGACACTCTTACATCTGATGCATCATTTTATGAAGCATTCCCAGCTACAAAATTAGTTCTCGACTCTTTTGGTATTTCAACCCTTACAGAACTTGACTCACTAGTCATCAATCCAGTAGGTATGATTATTGCAGAAAATTATCTCAAAGCTCATGGATATATCAGTTAATACTCAGCATATGTAAAAAGGCTCATGGATGCCAGTTGCCAGAGTCGGGAAAGATAATTGGCGGACATTACCTAGGCTCTCCATCGTTAGCCATAGGTTACTCCGTCGTTTGCTCTGTCTGTCCTGCCGCTACTGGCGTGAACTGCACGCGCTTCGCATCACCAGGAGCAAAGTACAGCTACTCGCCTGTCTCGGTCGCCAGCGGCACAAAGCCATTAACCAGCTCATGCTGACGTCGTGACATCTTGCCAGTGAAGGTTTCGCCTGTTTGGGTGGTTAGCGTGATTTGGTAGATGTCGGACATAGTGTTATACCTTCAAAGGCGGTTAAAATTACCAATGACATATAGGAGGAAGAATGTCTTCGTTCAACCAAACAAGCCTACGATCATCCAACAGCCCGCTTCGCATAGAAACAACTGATAAAGAACATGCCATTGCCCATGAGGCAATTTTGGTTGCCTTATTGACTAACGTTGCAAGGTCTGCGCACAGCAATCAGGCGCTGATTGAATTAGAAGAAACAGTTAAAGGTTTGATTAGCAATTCCAACCCTAATAGCTTTCGGATCGCTTCAGATCTCATTAATGAAGCAAAAGAGAATTTCAACAGGGGTTGAGTTTTAGGCGCATCGTTAGGTGCGCCATTGTCCAAGCACCTCAGTGAAGAGTTTCTGTAATGTCAATCAGCCAATCAGCAATTCTGGCTGCGTCACCTGCATGATGTGCTCATGCTCTAGCTCAAGAACGCGCTTCTCTTTCTTCCGCTCATTCATCAACCGGCTACCGATCGTTCCCTTCAACTTTGAGCGCGTTTCTTTGATGGCGTAGCGGTGCTGCATTTCTTCACCCATGGCCAGGCGACGGCTAAGTTGCTCAGACATCCAGTTGAACGCTGAAATGTAGCTTTCTTTGATAGCCGCAGCAGCTTTCCCGGTGAATCCCATAACAACCATGATCCAGCCATCTTTCGTCAGGCTATACATCGGGCGAACCTTACCCTGCTCATCGATATAATCAGCCGACGCAAAATTGCGTTGGCTAAACTCTCTTGAGCAATCGGCCTTAACCTGCTCGATTTTCCTGAGCACATCACCGTGTCGCTTTCCGAAGTACGTAGCAACTTTTCTGGATGTGGTAACGACCTCTCCGTTTTTAGCTTGCACCATTTCTCGGAAGTCAAAGGCCGGAATAACTGACGGATTATTCATAGCGTCTTTACCTTTTAGAAAGTGAGCCTGTCTCACAGAAAAGCCGCCCGAGAGAGGTCGCCACCTATAACGGCATTTCTCAGGCTCGCTTACTGAAAGGCTCTCGTTAATATGCGCGTGAGATGCGCGGTGAAATTCAGATGTAAAAAAGCCCCGCGAATGCGAGGCAAAATCTTGGTATTTGTAATGAACTGGCTCTTGTCTCAACGCAGCCCCTTACCGCGCGCCATATGCTTAAATTCAAGCATCAGCAATGAGATGTTTAATCTGGATTCGCTCCAGAAGTAAGCACCACCCTGTCTACAGAGCCAGATGTGAAGGATGATGAGTAAAATTATCGCTATCATCGAAGGCATTGCGTCCTGATGTATTCCTGAAGCGTTCTCAGTGCTGTTTGGTCGCGGATAATTCCGTCCCGGATACCGAGAACGTTTCGTCCAGCAACTGGAGAGAGTTCGACGGTGGCATCATTGCCCATGCCGGAGGCGCTGGAGGTTTCGGCTGAGGATGGCACAGGGCATTTTCCTTTGACGAGCACCCTGCCACCATTATCAAGCTTGCGCCGAAGAGCATCATTTTCAGCTTTCGCATCAGCTAACTCCTTCGTGTATTTAGCATCGAGCGCATCAGCATCACGCTGGCGCTGCTGCATGTCAGTAATGGTGGCAGCCGCCTGCTTCAGCTCACTGACTTTTTTATCGCGCTGTTCTTTGTAGGCGATTGCGTTATCACGGTAATGATTAACAGCCCATGACAGGCAGACGATGATGCAGATAACCAGAGCGGAGATAATCGCGGTTAACCGACTCATGACATCAACACCCCAACGGCCAGAAACCACGGCCACGCATCGTTGCCATTCAATGCGAGCAACGCTGCCATGAAAAAGCAAATCATGCTCATTGTTGCCCCCACAAACAGACTTCACGCTCAATCTCACGACGGGTCATCAGCCCTTTCCATTGCTTACCGCCAGCGTATGTCCAGCGCCGTAGCTGATCACATGCGCCCTTGATATCGCCCTGGTTTATTTTGCGAAGAAGCGTCGATGTTCTGAAATTGCCAGCACCCACGTTGTAGACGAACGAGTAAAGAGCGCCGCGCGTTGTTTCCGGTATATCGACTTTGATGTACGGGTTAATTTGTCTGGCGACGGTGGCGAGGTCTTTATTCAGGAGGGCTTTGCATTCTGCTTCGGTATACGTTTTACCGAGCATAATGTCTTTTCCGGTGTGTCCGTGACATACAGTCCATACGCCAACAATATCTTTGTATGGTATGTAACTGACACCTTCCAGACCATCGTTACCACTTGGGCCAGTGATTAACACAGATGCTATAGCAATAGCCCCGCCACTTATCGCCGCTATTACGCTATTTCGTAGTGCCGGTGACATTGCCATTCAATCTGTCCTCGCGCTCTTTGCGCTTGTAGTACCAGTTGATGCCAAATGTGCCGACAGTACAAAGAATACCAATGATGACAGCCCAGTCATTCAGGGAGAGAATGCCACCCATCGCAGTCAGTCCTCCGAAGCTGTAACTGAACCATTCTCTGATTTTGTCCATACGGTACATGCTCTACCCCTTCATTGAGGGGATTTGCTCTATTTAATTAGGAATAAGGTCGATTACTGATAGAACAAATCCAGGCTACTGTGTTTAGTAATCAGATTTGTTCGTGACCGATATGCACGGGCAAAACGGCAGGAGGTTGTTAGCGCAGCCTCTTGCCACCCGCTTTCACGAAGGTCATGTGTAGAAGGCCGCAGCGTAACTATCACTGATGAATTCAGGATAGCCAGTGGCTACGGCTCAGTTTGGGTTGTGCTGTTGCTGGGCGGCGATGACGCCTGTACGCATTTGTTGATCCGGTTCTGCTTCCGGTATTCGCTTAATTCAGCACAACGGAAAGAGCACTCGGTGCATTTAAGCCAAGCCCCATAAGGGAGAATGCTCTTACCTGTTGCACAGATATAAAAAATCCCGAAACCGTTATGCAGGCTCTAACTATTACCTGCGAACTGTTTCGGGATTGCATTTTGCAGACCTCTCAGCCTGCGATGGTTGGAGTTCCAGACGATACGTCGAAGTGACCAACTAGGCGGAATCGGTAGTAAGCGCCGCCTCTTTTCATCTCACTACCACAACGAGCGAATTAACCCATCGTTGGGTCAAATTTACCCAACTTTATTCAAAAAGTCAATATCATGCCGTTAATATGTTGCCATCCGTGGCAATCATGCTGCTAACGTGTGACCGCATTCAAAATGTTGTCTGCGATTGACTCTTCTTTGTGGCATTGCACCACCAGAGCGTCATACAGCGGCTTAACAGTGCGTGACCATGTGGGTTGGGTAAGGTTGGGGATTAGCATCGTTACAGCGCGATATGCGGCGCTTGCTGGCATCCTTGAATAGCCGACGCCTTTGCATCTTCCACACTCTTTCTCAACAACTCTCCCCCACTGCTCTGTTTTGGCAATATCAACCGCACGGCCTGTACCGTGGCAATCTCTGCATCTTGCGCCCGGCGTCGCGGCACTACGGCAATAATCCGCATAAGCGAATGTTGCGAGCACTTGCAGTACCTTTGCCTTAGTATTTCCTTCGAGCTTTGCCACACCACGATATTTCCCCGATACCTTGTGTGCAAATTGCATCAGATAGTTGATAGCCTTTTGTTTGTCATTCTGGCTGAGTTCGTGCTTGCCGCAGAATGCAGCCATACCGAATCCGGCTTGTGATTGCGCCATCCCCATAGCAGCCATCACATCAGTACCGGAAAGAGAGTCAGAAGCCGTAGCCCGTGGTGAGTCACTCATCATTGGGCTTTTTGGCGAATGAAATTTAGCTACGCTTTCGAGTCTCATGGCCTTCCCCTTTTGCCCTGTTTGACCATCAGGACGCCGTTAACTATTACGTGACGCTCGCCTTTGCTGTCTCGGTTGTACTTGAGCACTGTTCCTCTTGCGCAGGAAAGCATCCTTGCCACTTCGGTCTGATTGCCTCGTGTCTGGATAAGAAGCTCTGGTATCGTTTGAATTGTGGCGTTCATGCGTTCTCCAGTTCGGTGATTTTTATTCCAAGCCTTCCGCCTGGTACTTTCACGCCACGAATTACGCGAATGTCATCGAATTGCTCGTCGTCTTCCGCAAATCCGGCGTGGATAAGGGAGTCGAGTAAACCTTTCAGGATGTTGTCGAGGTCGCGACGGCGGGAGTCCGGAACGTCTGCGATGACTTTGATACGGAGTCGTGATTTGGTGAAAATGTCTAACTTGAGTTGGCGGATGATTTGCTGAACGTCTTTTCGGTATTTCTGGCCTTTGTCGCTTATGTAATATTGGCTTCCCCGTCTTCGCCAGTAGGTATTCACCGACGGCGGGTATGGGAGCACAAACTGATATTCGTTCATGACTTAATCTTCCCCTCCTTCAGCAGTATCGCCTGCGTCCTGATCACGCCTTCGAGGTGGTAAAGTCTGGCGTCTTTGTTGTCGAGATTATGGGTGCGTCGGTCGATTTCATCGTGACACGCGCTACAAGCCCATGCGCCGATCAGGTCGTCAGGCTTCATTCCCGTTCCGCAAATTCCAGCCATCCGGTAATGTGCCAGAACTGTAGTTTCAGGATTGCCATTGCATACGCCGTAAATACGTACCTGGCATTCTCTGCCGCGCGCTTCTTTGCGTAGGTTAGCCATTTACCTTCCCTCGCAATTGAAGAATTGACTGAAGGTCTTTTTTAATAAATATGCGAGTGCGAATTGAGCAGTAGTTTTCCTTCATTCTGGCGTAGTAATAGTCTTTTCTTTGCTTAAGCTTGTTGGCATCCGCTGTCATCCAGTCTTTTACAGCAAACTTAATTAACCAGCGGTGGCAGAGATACCATTTCAGGTAATCACTCATCGTCTTCTTCCTCGTACATTGAGCTATTCGGATCGCTCATCAGTTCTGCGCAGCAGTGCTCACACACGTGAACTTCCAGCACATGCAGCTTCTGACCGCAGTTAGCGCACGTTAAAGCTCGCTCGACGCTTTCTTTCTGGTATTGAATGGATTGGGATGGGCTAAGCATTATTGGCGTCCTGCATCATGAGAAAGACAATCATGGCAGCGCGGAGTGGGTTTTCATCTTGAGTCATATGATATGGGGTACTATCACCGCCAACTTTTCTATGCGCTGCCTTCCATAATCCATTTTCTGGTGCTGGAATAATTCCAATTCTGTTCTCTACGATAATCGGCTCTGCGTCTGATGGGCTTTTACAGTAATCAACCGTTTTTATTGCATAACCAGTTTCGTCATCCCACTCAACACCAACGATTGATGTTCCCAACTTTGCGATTTCGCAATCTTCGGGAGCAAATCCACAGCAAATTGCCACTCGCTTGTTAATTTCAAAATCACTTAACTGTGAATAATCCATTGTCATTTCCTCGCACGATGTCTTAGCCACCGGATATCCCACAGGTGAGCTGTGTAATTGAAGGTTTTTACGTCAGATTCTTTTGGGATTGGCTTGCGTTTGTTTCTGGAGCGCTTCGTTGGAAGGTATTTGCAGTTTTCGCAGATGATGTCGGTGAAACTTCGTCGCTGTCGTCTCATTCGTACCTCCTGTCGGTAAATCTGACACCCTGACCAATAGCCCAGGCTGTTGTGTACTCGATCAGACTTGCCATGCGCTTCACGCTCATCTGCGCGCTGCTTTCGCGAATGTTGACGTATTCGCCTTCAAGCCCGGGCAAAACATCAGTTTCCAGGTTTGTTGCCACTGCATGACCGCTAATCAACAAAACCTTCCATTGTTCCGGTTTTAACCATTTGCCGCACCATTGAACCTGACGAGCGATATCTGCGACCATCGCGTGAAATTTTGCGTTCTGGTCAAGGTTGCGCTTGTAGTCAGTAATGCGGATGGTGACTGGCTTGTCTTTATCGAGTGGTGTTGCGAGGATGGCATTTATTGCAGCTTGCTGTTGTTGCTTAGTTCGGAGGAAGATTGTTTGCTTCATCGAAAATTCTTCTCTTTAATTCCAGCGGCTCTGATAGCTTTCATTACTGCAATTATCGTTTTGTCACGCCCATCCTCATAACCCATCGCATAAGCACCTTCTTCACCATCTTTCCAAAAGTCGTCATTCGATTCGGGCCAGTCGATATCCAGTTCAAAAGCTGCTCGCGATGCCTGCCACGTTTGCCAGTGGCCTTGAACATCGTTCATCACGTATTGACCACCAATATTACCGCTGCCAATTTCATGGTGATTTTCAGGGTAACGGATAAGGTCTGAAGATTCGCCTCCACGTCGCAACCAACTTTTTTCAAACTGCTTTCTTGATTCGTCCATATCACTCTCCATCGATGATTTTTTGGGTCACCAATAATATTTGATAGTCGCCATAATTATCGGTAGCAACGCGCAGAGGACTGAAAACCGTAAAACAAAACCTACTCCCAATATGCGATATCCATTATTCCAGAGAACAAAACTCATCATCAGAAGGAATCCATGAAAAATCGCGACAAGAAATAAACTACAAATAAATGCATTTACCATCGGTACTTACCCCTCGCTCTTAATCCAATAAAAAAGGGCTACTGTGTAAATAGCCCCTGTTATTAGCTCAGTGATGTAGATGGTCATACGTCAGCCCCTTGTGCATATCGTCTGCCACGCGCAGCAGGTGCATTTGATGCTGTGCAAATCTGTCTGGCTTCGTCCTGGTCACATGCAACAAAGTGTCCGTTGCAGAACCGCTGGTAAACCGTACCAAGCGAGCCAAAACGGTTTTTCGTCACAATGATTTCAGCAAATGGCGCGGCGCTACTGTTCTCGTCATATACCGCTTCCCGATAGAGCATGATGATTGAGTCTGCGTCCTGTTCAATGCTTCCAGAATCACGCAAATCTGCGTTTGTCGGGCGTTTGTTTGGTCGCTTCTCAACATCGCGCGAAAGCTGACTTAGGGAGATAACAGGCGTTTTCAGGTCTTTCGCCATCGCTTTTAGACTTCCGGAGATGTGAGCAATTGCGAGGTCGTTGCGATCTGCTTTCGGCTTCTCAATCAGGCCAAGATAATCCGCCATGATGAGTGACAGGTTTGGATTTTCCTGTTTGTGCCGTTCTGCGATTGAGCGAATTTCTTCGACCGATAACCGCGAGGCATCGACTACCCATACATCCAAATCTGCAAGCTGACTCATGCCGTTAGCAACACGCGCCCAGCCTTCGTCATCCATCGATGCAGGGTTTCGCAGCACGCTAACCGACATCCTCCCGGCGTTGGCAATGCTTCGCTCTGCAATCTGCAATGCGCTCATTTCCATCGAGAAAATCAACACTCCGCGCCGGACGTCAGAACCGGGAATAACGCGGCTTGCAACGCCTTCGGCAATCTTCAGCGCCAGTTCGGTTTTACCCATACCAGGACGAGCAGCGATTATCACCAGGTCTTCCGCGTTCATCCCTCCGGTGATGGCATCAAGTTCTTCGATTCCGGTCTTCAGGGTATCTGACTCTTCTCCGTTCCTCAGACGCCTGTCAAGCGTGTCAGTGTAGTCGGTGATGATTTCCCCTAACCGTACAGGTTTAACCTCGTCACGGGGTTTTCTGATGGCTGAAAGACGATTTACAAGCTCATCCATCGCCTGACTCGATGCGTCGATGGTTCCGCTCTGAATTGGTTCGCGCATTTCATCCATGATTTCCAGCACCAGACGGCGGTGATAGTTATCCGCGACCATTCCGGCATATCCCTTCAGGTTTGCGGCACTCGGACAGTTTTTGCTGGTCATCAGGATTGACGTGAAATTCTCCTCTCCGCACGCCTCGGCAACCATCAGCGCGTCGATTAGGTTTCTGTTTCTCGCCTGCTTCCGGATAACTTCGAAGGCTTTCCGGTAGAGCGGAATTGAAAACGCTTCCGGCTCCAGCATTGCCAGAACGTCACTGGCGGTTGGAGTTAATCCACCAATCAGCAGGCCACCGATAACGCTCGCTTCGATATCCTGCCTCATGCAATCCCCCTGTCTGCAAACTTCCCTTCACGAACTCCCGTTAACGAATCTTCTCTCAGCAGGTAATCAAAATCGGCCGTCCAGCCCGTGTCGTTGTCTCCGAAGTAAAACGGCTTGGCCTGATGCACAAACGCCCTGACATACGCTCTGAAACCGTCCACGTTTGGCGTTTTCAGTTGCGGGATGATTTTCTTCAGGCGGCGTTTGCGTTTCTCGTTGACCGCAACAGCATGTGGAAGTCTGTCACCGACTTCGGTGTTGTAGGCGTTCAGGAAGGATTCGTAGTCGATTCGTTCTGCCTTGCGACGTTCAGGTTTAACCTGCCCATCGCCGCCCCCGTTAGGGGGTAAGGGGGTATTTGTATTTATTGTCTTTTGTATATTGTCTTTTGTGTTTAGCTGACTTGGCTTATACCCATTAGCCGACTTAGCTAATGTTTTATTAGCTGTTTTAGCTAATTTTAAGCTGTCCTGGCTAATCCACTGAGAAACCACCTTGTTCACTCCGATTTTCACGCCATCAGCAATGAGGAATTTACGCTCAATAAGCTGGCGCTTGGCAGCGCAAACATGAGTGTGATGAATACCTGTCATGGCTGCTATCTGCGTGTTTGTGAGTCGATCCATCGGCTTATTGAATCCGTATGTCTTGCGCATGATAGCGAGCATCACCTTCAACTGCCGGACGGTTAAATCAGCCATCAGCAGACTGTCGGTAATCTCGTTAGCAACGCGCATGAAACCATCTTCGGTATCTGCCAAGCGATGCTCCACGACCTCCAGTTGAGGCCTGTAATCAGCTAACTTAACGACGCCCATGTTTCACTCCTGCTTTGGCTAGTCTGTAAACACCAACAAGGCGCTCTGCGAACGCCCTGTTATTTGCTGCGGCTACCACTAATCCCTCAGGTGAATCAGGGTGTCGAATCTCTTCTTTTTCCTGGTATTTCTTACGACGTTTTGTCATAATTACTCCTGTGGATTGATCCAGTCTTTCTACATCAGGCCTCAAAACTGTTGCAGCAGTCTTGAGGCTTTTCTTTTGTCAGCACCTTGGCTACTTTCTTTGCCAGTTCCGCCAATTCCTCGTCTTCAACACCCCACTCCAGCACAGCCAGAAGCATGGCCATCTTTGGGATAAAGCTGTCTTTCCATCGCGAAATTTGCGATTCATTAATCCCTAATGCATCAGCAACCTTTCGCTGACCACGTACAGCAATTCGATTCAGGATGTTGCTTGTAATTGCATTCGCTTTCTTGCGAGTACTTGTAAGTTGCATATGTAAGTATTTCCTTAACAAATAAGAAGTTATACGCACCAACTGATGCGCGTTGTATTCCCGCATTTCGGCGGGAATGAGGACCATGACTGTTAAAGAGCGGTGTTACTATTTGTTTTTCTTGTTGCTTGGGAAAGGACGAACTTCCTCTCCAATCACACTGCCATCAGGCTTTACCGTAACCATAATGTTACGGCCTGCCAGAATGGCCTTGCTGATAGCGCACTGGATTACACCAAAGTCACTGGCTGCTTTAGCCTGTCCATGGATTTTGGCGTAATCGGCAAGTGTCATTCGAATCATATGCACTCTCCGTTATTAACCATGAACAAAGAATACTACAGGTATTCAAAGCAATCAATACTCAGGGTATTTTTAGTTTAAGTACCTTAGCTATTAGAATTAAGCTATGGAAAATAAAAAATCACTGACGACAGAACAGCTCGAAGACGCTAAGCGGCTTAAGGCTTTGTATGAGTCAAAAAAGAAAGAATTGGGAATAACCCAATACTCAATCGCTGATGAACTGGGTATCACCCAAGGAGCGGTAGGGCATTATCTTAATGGCAGAAACGCGCTAAACGTTGAGGTTGCATCTGGTTTTGCACGACTGTTGCAAGTCTCAATTGCTGATTTTAGCCAGTCAATTGCTGCCAAGGTTGCAGAACAGGCAGAAAGCCTTAAGAGCGATGCCAACGTAAGGTATGCAGGGGAATACAGAGCAGGAAAGAGGTATCCGGTGTTAAGCAGTATCCAGGCTGGCTCGTGGTGTGAAGCATGCGAACCATACACCATTAAAGACATAGATGTTTGGCTTGAGTCTGACGCGCATATTCAAGGTAATGCGTTTTGGCTTAAAGTGGAAGGTGATTCAATGACGGCACCGGTTGGGTTAAGCATTCCAGAGGGAACATTCGTTCTTTTCGATACCGGAAGGGAGGCGATCAACGGCAGCTTGGTCATAGCAAAACTTTCTGACTCTAACGAAGCAACATTCAAGAAGCTGATAATCGACGGCGGAAATAAATACCTCAAGGGACTTAACCCTGCATGGCCTCTCGTGCCAATCAATGGAAACTGCAAGATTATAGGCGTTGCAATTGAGACAAAACTAAGGCTGGTTTGATCACGCAAGGGGCGCTTATGGTTGGAACCGCTATAGCAAGCTTTTTTGGGATGTTGGCAATCTCGACAATTTACGGCTTAGCGCATGCTTTTATTGCGAAATCTCTATCAGAAAAAATAAGCCAGGCTTGGGCGCATAGATCAGCTCGTTTCATGATTCTGGTGATCATGGCAATACAAGGAATATCTGCATTTATCCTCTATGGATCAAGCTTATACCTATTGTATCAAGGCGCGACATTTACGCCTTACACCAGTGATTACGGAACTCTATACGATGGTAGTGAAGACATCTCTATGGCTTGGATTGTCTTTGGTTTATCTATGGCCGTGTCTGTTGTAGCAGACATCATTAAGGTAATTCTCGTCTTAACCTTCGCTGACTAACCCATAATCCCGGCAGCAATAGCTATCGGGATCCACTTCACATATCCCGCATAAAAAGCACTGAACAAGCAGACACCGAAAAAATAAATATCCTTTGTATTCATTTGCTTATCATTATTTCACCAAAAATAAATACCTTGGGTATTTACACAATAAAATACCTACAGTATTCTTTAGCCATCAGCAGGACGCTGGTAGCCAAACGGAACAGATTGGCAGGCTCTTTAACATTGATGGGATTGTCCCGCCGAAATGCGGGAACCAAAGAGTAGTTGGCTTTGGGGTGACGTGAAGTGCAGCTGCACGACGGCAACCGGAAGATAAGCACCCGGCGCGTCACCGCCAAAGTCAATCATCGGAGGTCAACATGACAGTAGTCATTACATATCTGGCTGACGATAACGCCAGAAATCGCCGCAGAGCACGCAGACAGGCTCAACGTGAACAGGCAATGCAAGAACAGCGACTGGCGCGAAAGATTGCGCTAAAGCTCTCTGGTTGCGTCAGAGCAGACAAAGCAGCATCACTCGGAAGCCTTCGCTGTAAGGAAGAAGATGAACGCAGTGGAAGTATTTGCCTGCCAAACGTAGCTCTTTACGCGGCAGGCTACCGGAAATCAAAACAACTGACAGCGAGATGATAAATTCATTTGCTAATTACTTGTTTTTGCCATGCTTATCCTGAGCGATAAGTTCATCCATAAGGCTGTCTGCCTTCCCGGCAAACCTAATGTAGCACTCATGTCTATAGCTTTCCGGGATAATAAAACGGTCGGTATCAGGATATCCAACAGCAGGAGGCCTTCGAACGAGGAGGCCTTTTTTGAGCAATGAAATTGATTCATGAGCTCCCTTTTCCGTTTGTAGCTGGTTATTAGCGGCTACAGCGAATGCCAAATACGCTCTTTCTCCAAGAGTTAACGAATCAAACAAATCTTGCACATATTTTTCTTCTTTGGATTTGCGCTTCTGAGCAGCGGATACCTCAATTCTTTCAGTCACAGCGTGATAAGCGGAATTAACTACACCGTTAAGCACATAGCTAACGCAGAACAACAGGATGTAATACATCCAATAATGAGGAAGGATTTCTGGATTATGCAGGTTTATCCATTCTTTTACGCTTACAGGCATAACAATAATCAATATGATCAGGATGATTAGCATATGAATCAACTGTTTAAGTGTCATTCCTTGCAGGAAAAAATGCATTAGTTCCTGCCACCATGAGTTGTTCATCGGCGTTTCTCTTTTGCTCTCTGTAGGGGTGAATAGAGTTTATCCGATTTCTCGCTGTAGGGGTACACGAGAACCACCGAGCCTGATGTGGTTAAAAGACAGGCACAATCTTTACTACAGCAAGCCACGCAGTGAAATGGGTGTGACTTGTGTTGGTCGCCAGAAAATGAAATTAGGCAGCAAACCACTTATTTGAGGTGAGATATGGAAGAAGAATTTGAAGAGTTCGAAGAGCATCCGCAGGATGTGATGGAACAATACCAGGACTATCCGTATGACTACGACTATTGATAAAAATCAATGGTGTGGACAATTCAAACGATGCAATGGATGCAAGCTGCAATCGGAATGCATGGTTAAGCCTGAAGAAATGTTTCCTGTAATGGAAGATGGGAAATATGTCGATAAATGGGCAATACGAACGACGGCAATGATTGCCAGAGAACTTGGTAAACAGAACAACAAGGCTGCCTGATGGTGGCCTTCATTTTTGGCATAAACAACAGAATAAATACTGCACTGTGTATTCATTCCAACGAGTGAATACACGGAGCAATGTCGCTCGTAACTAAACAGGAGCCGACTTGTTCTGATTATTGGAAATCTTCTTTGCCCTCCAATGTGAGGGCAATTTTTTATCTATGAGGATATGAACAGATGTCAAACATCAAAAAATACATCATTGATTACGACTGGAAAGCATCAATAGAAATTGAAATCGACCATGACGTAATGACAGAGGAAAAACTTCACCAGATTAATAATTTCTGGTCAGACTCTGAATACAGACTCAAAAAACACGGCTCTGTATTAAATGCTGTATTAATCATGCTAGCGCAACATGCTCTGCTTATAGCAATTTCAAGCGACTTAAATGCATATGGTGTTGTGTGTGAGTTCGACTGGAATGATGGAAATGGTCAGGAAGGATGGCCTCCAATGGATGGTAGCGAAGGAATAAGAATTACCGATATCGACACATCTGGAATATTTGATTCAGATGATATGACTATCAAAGCCGCCTGAGCGCGGCTTTACCGCATACCAATAACGCTTCACTCGAGGCGTTTTCGTTATGCAATCAAACAGAAGGAGCATCCTATGCAACAGTTCGCTATTGCAGGGGCGGCATCGGTTCGCCCTTTCAACCCGATTTTATCGGTACAGCATTCACGAAAAAACATTCTAACCGGAGCAGACTTTAAACAACCAAGAATGAAAAGTTTGCTCGAAAAGCTTTGGGATATTTTGAAACAACAAGGCCGCCCATGAGTTTTACAGATAACTGGTCAGACGAAGAATTCATTCGTCAGATGAACAAAATGCTCAATCAGCACAAAGAACAGGAGAAAGATGATGATTCTGACTCTGAATGATAAGCGTGAAATATCGCAAATCATCGCAAGTTTTACTGATGAAGATTACGAACGAATCAACAGTGAAGTTGATCGCCTCTGCAAACGCTGCGACCCAATAAGCGAAATGCTTCGCTCATATAAGCCAGATGAACACACTAAGGACGCTATCGACTGGCTGGAAGATGATGACTGTGACTATCAGGAAAAAGCCGCTGAATGGTTCTGGGATGCAATAACCGAAAGAGTTAAGGCTGAATATGCCTTCGCAATATTCAAACGCAGACACATTTATGGAGAAGCAGCATGAGCAATATCGTTGAATTCGTTAAACAGCAGGAGCAGTTATTCTGCGGAACATTGACTGAACAGACGGTGACATGGGCTAAGGAAAGCCAGTTTGCAATTCAGTATTTCCAGAAAAATGATTACCTGGCTAAAACGGCACTGGCAAATCCAACCAGCGCACAGAACGCCATCATCAATGTTGCGGCGATCGGCATCACCTTAAACCCGGCCAGCAAACTTGCTTATCTAGTTCCGCGCGACGGCATGGTTTGCCTTGATATCAGCTATATGGGATTACTTCACCTTGCACAGTCGACAGGATCAATTAAGTGGGGGCAATGTAAACTGGTGTACTCAAACGACACCTATGAATCAAACGGCCTTGATTCAGCGCCAACCCACAAATACAACGCATTTGGTGAGCGAGGCTCTATTGTTGGTGGTTATTGCACGGTTAAAACAGCAGATGGTGACTACCTGACTGAAGAAATGAGTCTGGCAGAAATTAAAGCTGTGGAAGCAACGAGCAAGGCAAAGAATGGACCGTGGAAGACATTCTGGGAAGAGATGGCGCGTAAAACAATAGTTAAACGCGCCAGCAAATACTGGCCTAAAGCCCAGCGACTGGATAATGCCATTCACCTGCTTAACGAAGATGAGGGTATGCATCAGGAACCGGTTATGCCGCACAAATCAGAGGAAGATATCCGCGAAGATGAACGGAAACGCCAGCAGGAAATAATGGAAAAAGCACAACTTCTTTGTGATGAAATGGCTCAGGCTGAAAACATGGATGATTTGAAGAGATATTTTGCAGAAGCATATCGCCTGACATCTGGAATGAAATTGCAGCAGAACGTACAAGCCATTTACGCAGAATGCAAAGCGAAACTGGAGGTTGCCAGTGAGCAAACTGTATGAAATTGCCAATGAATACGCAAAGCTGATAGATTCAGATTTAGAGCCAGAGATGATTGCTGACACAATAGAAGGCATGGAAGGAGAATTTACCGATAAAATAGAGCAACTTCTTGCCATTATTAAAAATGAATCTGGTTATGCTGAACGCCTCAAGGAAGAGGCACAGTCACTAAATGAGCGAGCCGCAGTAATTCAAAATAAGATTGACAGCATTATGGCGTATATAGCGTCATCGCTTGAAATGGTTGGCAAGAAAAAGATTCGAGCAGGTATTCACCAGGTAACAATCCGCAAACCGTCAGAAACTGTAGAAATCATCGACTCAAGCGCCCTTCCTCCTGAATACGTTGAGTTTGAAACGACAATTAAAGCCGACAAACTGGCAATCAAACACCAACTAAAAGCAGGAATAAATATCCCCGGCGCTCAACTCAAAGTTGGGAAACCTTCACTTCTTATCAAATAACGGTCTCGACTATGAAAAAGACTTCATGGGAGAAATGGGAAGTCGATTTCTTGCGCGAAGTGGCGGCGACAATGCCAGTTGAAGTTATCGCTGAAAAACTGGAAAGGACTGAAAAAGCAGTAATGGCGAAAGCAACAAGGATTGGTGCTGACATTGTTAGCCGACTTCGTGGAAGACGCTGGACAAGAGCCGAAGTATCACTTTTCGGTAAGTTCTCCGCAGAAGAAATAGCAATTGCAACCTGCCGTTCAATTTATTCAGTAAGGGCTATGCGATACAAGCTAAAAAGACTCGATGAAGAAAGAGCAGGCATACGAATAAATTAACATGGAATAATTAACAATGAAGCTAAACATCGACCTCGGCAAATACGTTATCACCGGAACCAAACACGATCTGATTCTTAGCGAAAGAGGAATTATCAAAGAAGGCGAGAATGCAGGGAAAGAAACACTAAGTCGTATCGGTCATTACAGCAAGTTTGAGCATCTGGTCAAAGAGTTATGCAACCGTGAAATCCTGTTATCTCAGGCGCAGACGCTACAGGATATTCAGCAGCATATCGAGACTTTAGGTGTATCACTTAGCATGGCTGTTGACCAGTTCATGGAGAGTAAATCATGAGAGGACTTTCATACAATCCCGGCATTCTTCCGGCAGAAATGATTATTCGCCAACGCGTAAAGCCAATGCCATCGAGAGAGGAATTGCTTAAGAGAAAGAGTTTCGGTTCTGTTAATGACAACAAATATCTGAATGCGATGTGGCGCAAAGGAGGCAACCAGTGAGTAATTCAGCACGACTACAGCTTGGTTTTTCACCGCTATCAAAAACTATCATGCTGGCAAAAATGCGCGATGTTGAAGGTGGACGTATGCGCGTTGGCAATGATCCAGGTCGTGATGTTACCAATGAGGCTGCTCAATTGGTGTGGCGACTGGTCATGGCTGAAGGTGGTGAGATCGCGTGGGATCTGGATGATGGTTCTCGCATGGTGTTGAAGGCAGAAAAGCAGGAGGCAACCAGTGAGCAAGATTGATTATCAGGCACTGCGTGCTAAGGCAGAAAAAGCAACGTGTGGCGAGTGGTCGCTCGAATATGGAGAGGGCCGATTTGATGGTGATGATGCGCTAATTCATCGCGAGGCTGCTGGATATATTCCCATTTGCAGAATTGAAGGAGCGCATCCTGAAAGCGGTTTCGATGAAGATTTCCAAATGGAACAGCAGGCCAATGCTGAATTCATCGCTGCAGCCAATCCGGCTACCGTGCTGACACTACTGGATGAACGGGAAAGAAACCAGCAGTACATCAAACGCCGCGACCAGGAGAACGAGGAGATTGCGCTTACGGTTGGGAGGCTGCGCGTTGAGCTTGAGGCAGAAAAACAGCGGGCAAAGGATCTGTTTATGGAAAATGCTCGGCTTAAGTCAGGTATAGCCGGTCTGATACACCTCGGTATTCGATATGCAGATGTTGAGGTCATGAAAATTGCTGGAGATGCCCAGCTTTCTACCCCATGCACTGACAGCATCATAAACAGCATTGCAACAGGCATTCGCATCAAAGGAGAGTGATATGAGCAGGAATACGGGTTTGTAAAAGATAACACTTGTGAAAATGCTGAATTTCGCGTCGTCTTCACAGCGATGCCAGAGTCTGTAGTGTCAGATGATGACCGTACTCAAACATCGGGTTGAGTATTATCTTACTGTTTCTTTACATAAACATTGCTGATACCGTTTAGCTGAAACGACATACATTGCAAGGAGTTTATAAATGAGTATCAATGAGTTAGAGTCTGAGCAAAAAGATTGGGCGTTATCAATGTTGTGCAGATCCGGTGTCTTGTCTCCATGCAGACATCACGAAGGTGTTTATGTAGATGAAGGTATAGATATAGAGTCGGCATACAAATATTCCATGAAGGTTTATAAGTCTAATGAAGACAAATCCCCATTCTGCAATGTGCGAGAAATGACTGATACCGTGCAAAATTATTATCACGAGTACGGTGGAAACGATACTTGCCCTCTCTGTACAAAACATATAGATGATTAAACCAAATATTACATAACAATCCTCGCACTCGCGGGTATTTCTTTTATATGGGGATAATATGACCATCCACTTTCACGGCAGCCCAATATGGGGTGATGAGCATGCCCCTACAGATATGCTTATTAAAGCCCTTTACCGTGATAGTGGGGCTTTTGTTTCATTTGCCAGACCAGAGCAGATGAAAAAGATTGCCATGTTCCCTTGTGATATACGCCTTGATAACGGCGCTTTTAGCGACTGGATGAAAGCATTAAAGAAAGGCACTCCGGTAGACTGGAGTAAGAGACGAGCAAAATTCTACGACTTTGTTGGGAAGTGGTTCAGCAGAATTGAATGGTTTCTTATACCTGACGTTATCGAAGGGACAGAGGCAGAAAACGACGAGCAGATTGAGTTGGTTCCTGATTGGCTAAAATCAAAAGCGGTTCCGGTCTGGCATACGACGAATCAATTGAACGTCTTTTACGCCTTTCTGGAAAATTTGAATGGGTGGCGATTGGATGCTGCGGCCCACACAGGCACATACGCTCTAAATGGTGGGAACAGAGAATGGATGAAGTTTTTACTGAGATTTATATCAATCGTAATTTGAAAGTGAAAATTCATGGTCTTCGAATGCTCGACGTGAGAGTTCTTGGTATGTATCCGTTCGCCAGTGCGGATTCTACTAATGTTGCTGTTAACGTACCGAAGACAGAGAAGCGATTTCCTGAGATTACCGACAAACTGGCACGTACAGCTGTACTTCGCGCTGCTATTGAAAAGGTGCATCCGCCATCGATATCAGCATGGGTAGACAGAAAGATGAGAGAGCCGGCGCAAGCCGGTTTTTTATTTGAATTCACCGACGCCGCTTAATGCGGATTTCTTTTATCTGAACTCGCTACGGCGGGTTTTGTTTTATGGAGATGATAAATGCACTTCCGAGTCACAGGTGAATGGAATGGAGAACCATTCAACAGAGTTATCGAAGCCGAGGACATCAACGACTGCTATAACCACTGGATGATATGGGCGCAGATAGCACATGCAGACGTAACCAATATTCGAATTGAAGAACTGAAAGAACACCAAACCGCCTGATGGCGGTTTTTTCTTGCGTGTAATTGCGGAGACTTTGCGATGTACTTGACTCTTCAGGAGTGGAACGCTCGCCAGCGACGCCCAAGAAGCCTTGAAACAGTTCGTCGATGGGTGCGCGAATGCAGGATATTCCCTCCTCCGGTTAAGGATGGAAGAGAGTATCTGTTCCACGAATCAGCGGTAAAGGTTGACTTAAATCGACCAGTAACAGGTAGCCTTTTGAAGAGGATCAGAAATGGGAAGAAGGCGAAGTCATGAGCGCCGGGATTTACCCCCTAACCTTTATTTAAGAAACAATGGATATTACTGCTACAGGGACCCAAGGACGGGTAAAGAGTTCGGATTAGGCAGAGACAGGAGGATAGCAATCACTGAAGCTATACAGGCCAACATTGAGTTATTTTCAGGACACAAACACAAGCCTCTGACAGCGAGAATCAACAGTGATAATTCTGTTACGTTACATTCATGGCTTGATCGCTACGAAAAAATCCTCGCCAGCAGAGGAATCAAGCAGAAGACACTCATAAATTACATGAGCAAAATTAAAGCAATAAGGAGGGGTCTGCCTGATGCTCCACTTGAAGACATCACCACAAAAGAAATTGCGGCAATGCTCAATGGATACATAGACGAGGGCAAGGCTGCGTCAGCCAAGTTAATCAGATCAACACTGAGCGATGCATTCCGAGAGGCAATAGCTGAAGGCCATATAACAACAAACCCTGTCGCTGCCACTCGCGCAGCAAAATCAGAGGTAAGGAGATCAAGACTTACGGCTGACGAATACCTGAAAATTTATCAAGCAGCAGAATCATCACCATGTTGGCTCAGACTTGCAATGGAACTGGCTGTTGTTACCGGGCAGCGAGTTGGTGATTTATGCGAAATGAAGTGGTCTGATATCGTAGATGGATATCTTTATGTCGAGCAAAGCAAAACAGGCGTAAAAATTGCCATCCCAACAACATTGCATGTTGATGCTCTCGGGATATCAATGAAGGAAACACTTGATAAATGCAAAGAGATTCTTGGCGGAGAAACCATAATTGCATCTACTCGTCGTGAACCGCTTTCATCCGGCACAGTATCAAGGTATTTTATGCGCGCACGAAAAGCATCAGGTCTTTCCTTCGAAGGGGATCCGCCTACCTTTCACGAGTTGCGCAGTTTGTCTGCAAGACTCTATGAGAAGCAGATAAGCGATAAGTTTGCTCAACATCTTCTCGGGCATAAGTCGGACACCATGGCATCACAGTATCGTGATGACAGAGGCAGGGAGTGGGACAAAATTGAAATCAAATAATGATTTTATTTTGACTGATAGTGACCTGTTCGTTGCAACAAATTGATAAGCAATGCTTTTTTATAATGCCAACTTAGTATAAAAAAGCAGGCTTCAACGGATTCATTTTTCTATTTCATAGCCCGGAGCAACCTGTGAACACATTTTCAGTTTCCCGTCTGGCGCTGGCATTGGCTTTTGGCGTGACGCTGACCGCCTGTAGCTCAACACCGCCCGATCAACGTCCTTCTGATCAAACCGCGCCTGGTACCTCTTCTCGCCCGATTCTGTCGGCAAAAGAAGCGCAGAATTTCGATGCTCAACACTATTTTGCATCCCTGACACCAGGTGCGGCAGCGTGGAATCCTTCCCCGATTACCCTGCCTGCGCAACCTGACTTTGTTGTCGGCCCGGCGGGTACTCAAGGTGTAACGCATACCACGATTCAGGCGGCGGTAGATGCGGCAATTATCAAGCGCACCAACAAGCGCCAGTATATTGCCGTGATGCCTGGTGAGTATCAGGGAACGGTGTATGTCCCTGCCGCTCCGGGTGGAATTACTCTGTACGGTACAGGTGAAAAACCGATTGATGTGAAGATTGGGCTTTCCCTTGATGGGGGCATGAGCCCTGCCGACTGGCGTCACGACGTCAACCCGCGCGGCAAATATATGCCAGGTAAACCAGCGTGGTATATGTACGATAGCTGCCAGAGCAAACGCAGCGACAGTATCGGTGTTCTCTGCTCTGCGGTCTTCTGGTCACAAAACAATGGCCTGCAACTGCAAAATCTGACCATCGAAAACACGCTGGGCGATAGCGTAGATGCGGGTAACCATCCGGCGGTGGCACTGCGTACTGATGGTGACAAAGTGCAGATCAATAACGTCAACATTCTCGGTCGTCAGAATACCTTCTTTGTCACCAACAGTGGTGTGCAAAACCGTCTGGAAACCAACCGTCAGCCGCGTACTCTGGTGACCAACAGTTACATTGAAGGGGATGTGGATATCGTTTCTGGTCGCGGCGCAGTGGTGTTCGATAACACCGAATTCCGCGTGGTGAACTCACGTACTCAGCAAGAAGCGTATGTGTTTGCACCGGCTACGCTGTCTAACATCTATTACGGTTTCCTCGCCGTAAACAGCCGTTTCAATGCTTCCGGTGATGGCGTGGCGCAACTGGGTCGCTCGCTGGATGTTGATGCCAATACCAACGGTCAGGTGGTGATCCGTGATAGCGCCATCAACGAAGGTTTTAACACAGCCAAACCCTGGGCTGATGCGGTGATCTCTAATCGTCCGTTTGCGGGTAACACCGGCAGCGTTGATGATAACGACGAAATACAACGCAATCTGAATGACACTAACTACAACCGCATGTGGGAATACAATAACCGCGGCGTGGGTAGCAAAGTGGTTGCAGAGGCGAAGAAGTAAGAGCTATTAACTATTTGCCGGATGCGGCGTAAACGCCTTATCCGGCCTACGGTTCGATGCGATTTGTAGGTCGGATAAGATGCGCCAGCATCGCATCCGACAATAAGTGCCGAATGCGACCTACATTCACATGGCGCTTTTTACATCTGACGGTTTTTATTGAAGTTAATCAAACTACCCGCCTTGATAATCTCGCGCTCTTCGGCCGTCAGGCTTTCCATGTAAAGCGTAATTTCCGTTACCGGCGCATCTTCATGGATCACATAACCTTTAAACGTCGTACCCGGATTATCCAGCGCTGCTTTAATGCCAGGGATGTAAATGTAATCCCCCACTTCAAACGTTGGTGCTTCCGCCATCTGCAGCGGTAACATCCCCCAGTTGATGACGTTAGAACGGTAGCGTTTAGTCGCGTACTCCTCGGCAATATTCGCCAGACCGCCAATCACACGCTGGCAGCTCGCCGCCTGCTCACGCGCAGAACCATCGCCTGGTTTCACCGCATAGACCATGCTGCCAATTTCAGTTTGCAGCGGATCAATATGCTCCTGACCAGCAATCTGCTTAATGCGCGCAAACACCTCTGTCAGCTCGCTGACATTCCCCGCCAGACGCTGATTTTCCAGCTCAGCAGTCGCTTTACTTCTGCCAACATAACCTGGATCGCGGCGTGACAGGGTAAACTCCGCCAGACCAATCGGATTTGAACGATAAGAAGAGGTTTCACCGGAAGGGATCAGTTCGTCGGTGGTGGTCACTTCGTCGAGGATCTTCGAGCACACTTTGAGGACGATATTGTCAGTTAGCGCCCCCAATTCTGGCCAGTCTTTTATGTTCGGTCCGTAAATCAACGGTTGCTGGGTCGCCCCTTTCACAAAGCCCTGATAAACACGGTTTTTATACGGCGTTACATCGAAGGCGTACTCCGGTACGTTGTCCCAGCAATCAAGTTCGCTGGCAGAGGTTAAATAGCCACCGTTTGCCGCAGTCGCAGCGATAGAACGAGCGTCCATCAACGCCACCGCTGACATCTGCCCATTGGCTGGCTTAGAGCCTTCGCGGTTCGGGAAGTTACGCGTGGTGTGGCGAATACTCAAACCGTTGTTGATTGGCGTATCGCCCGCGCCAAAGCATGGGCCGCAGAACGCGGTTCTGATGATTGCGCCTGCGCCAATCAAATCTGCTACCACACCTTTTTTGGCGAGATCCATAAACACCGGCTGTGATGACGGGTAAACCGCTAACGAGAAGGTGTCATTGCCACAGGATTGACCGCGCAGTGCATTCGCCGCCGCGATGACGTTTTCGTAGTTACCGCCAGAACAGCCCGCGATAATCCCCTGCTGCACTTTCAGGCGACCGTTTTCGACTTTATCCAGCAGCGAGAGTTTGGCTTTACCGTGCGCCACGCGCTCGGACTCAATTTCAATCTCACGCAGAATATCGGTCAGGTTCTGGTTCAGCGTGTCGATTTCATACACGTTGCTCGGGTGAAACGGCAGCGCAATCATTGGTTTGATGGCGCTTAAATCAACGCTGATGCAGCCATCGTAGTACGCCATCGGTTGAGGGTTAAGCTGGCAGTAATCCTGGCCGCGACCGTGCAGCGCCAGCCAGTTATGGACTTCTTCATCGGTTTGCCAGACAGAACTTAAACAGGTCGTTTCCGTGGTCATAACGTCAACGCTGTTACGGAAATCGGTAGAGAGCGCAGCAACACCGGGACCTACGAATTCCATCACTTTGTTTTTGACGTAGCCGTTTTTGAACACGGCACCGATGATAGCCAGCGCCACATCCTGTGGCCCCACATACGGCGCTGGTTTTCCGGTCAGATGCACCGCAACAACTCCCGGATAGTCGATATCCCAGGTGTCATTAAGCAATTGTTTTACCAACTCGCCGCCGCCCTCACCGACTGCCATTGTCCCTAATGCACCGTAACGGGTGTGGCTGTCTGACCCGAGGATCATTTTGCCGCCGCCTGCCATCATCTCACGCATATATTGATGGATGACCGCAATATGCGGAGGCACAAAAATACCGCCATAACGCTGAGCCGCCGATAAACCAAAAACATGGTCATCACCGTTAATGGTGCCACCGACGGCGCAAAGTGAGTTATGGCAGTTGGTCAGCACATACGGCAGCGGGAAACGTTCCATACCGGACGCTTTAGCGGTCTGTACAATACCAACAAAGGTAATATCGTGAGAGGCTAATGAATCAAACTTAATTTTAAGTTTATCCATATTTCCGGACGTATTATGAGAAGAGAGAATAGACCAGGCAATAGTGCCTTTTTTTGCTTCTTCTTTTTTAATTTCGCCGGTGAAATGTTCTTCGGCAATTATTTCGTTATTACTGGCGAGAAACACGCCTTTTTCAGATAACTTGATCATCAAATGCTCCAGATATCTGCGCACCGAGAAGTGCGCAGAAAGATAATAAATGGATATACTCTAAATAATTCGAGTTGCAGGAAGGCGACAAGCGAGTGAATCCCCAGGAGCTTACATAAGTAAGTGACTGGGGTGAGCGAACGCAGACGCAGCACATGCAACTTGAAGTATGACGAGTATATTTACAGCATGTTCCAGCCGATCAGCATATTCCACCACCACACGCCGAGGGTGATATGCACCAGGAAGGTTAATATCGTCAGTACCGCACCGACCAACCACCAGGATTTAATATCGTTATAACCCACGCCAAAGATGACCGGACCTGCCGCGCCGCCATAGTGAGTAACCATGCCGCCATAGGAGTTGGAGAACAACAGTGCCAGCGCGGTTAACATTAACGGTGCGCCGGAGACGTTCGCCAGCATGGCAAATACCGGTAACATAGCAACGATATAGGCACTACCGGAAGCGAAGAAATAACGAACGATGATGCTGAGGAAAATAATAACGAAGAAAGCAACGTTACCGTGACCATCAAATGCCAGGTTATTTTTAAAGACTTCAGCTAACCATTCGAAGAATTTAACTTTCGATAATAAGGAGCTTAAGCCGATAATACCGCCGTACCAGATTAAGGTATTCCAGCCGCCTTTATTTTTAACCACGTCTTCCCAGGTAACGATACCCAGCAGCAGCATGGTCGCCATAACAACGATTGCCACGGTGGATTCATCAACCCCCAGGGACTTACTGAAAATCCAGCCCAGCAGCGCCAGCACAAAGACACCGAGCAGCATTTTTTCGCGGATTTTCATCGGTCCCAGTTCGGCAAGGCCCGCTTTGGCGATGGTTTTATTATCCACCTTCTTAATTTCTGGCGGATACATGGTGTAAATCACCAGCGGGGTGACCAGCAGCATAATGATGCCCGGCAATCCGGCGGCCAGCGCCCATCCACCCCAGCTAATTTGCAGGTGCAGAATGTCGTTGATCATTTTCAGCGCCAGAATGTTCCCCGCCATTGCGGTAAAGAACATATAGCTGGTGGTTTTGGTGACCATGTAAATGGACATCATCAGGTAATGTCCAACACGACGCGGACTTTTTTCCGGTTCTGACCCCAAAGCCACCGCCACGCTGTTGATGATCGGTAACACAATGCCGCCCGCACGCGCGGTGTTAGACGGTGTTGCCGGAGCCAGTACCAGATCGAGGAATACCGTAACGTAACCCAGACCCAGCGTGGTGTTACCGATTTTACCAATCAGCAGATAGGCAATACGTTTACCTAAGCCGGTGGTCACAAATGCGGCGCTTAAGGTAAACGCCGAGAACACCAGCCAGGTGGTACCTGAAGAGTAACCGCTTAATACGGCGGTGGTCTTAAACGCACCGTCGGATAAGTTACCGACCACCACCATTGAGGCAGCAACGGCAATTAACAGTACGACAGGTTCCGGGAAAGGCTTGATAACCAGCCCCACAATGGCCGCCAGGTAAATACCAAAAAGCACCCACGCCAGTTCGCTTAATCCTGCCGGAGCTGGCATAAAGCCAATAATACATGGGATCGCTAATATCAGAATTAGCTTCCATAACGATTTTTTATTCATTTAAAATCCTGTTCTTTCTGTATGACTCATACAGAAGTCCTTTATTGATTGTCCTTATCCTGACAACGAATTTTTTCAGGGAAGAAAAACTTCACCGGAAAATATTTTTCTGGTTGTCCGAATAACAGATGCGCGTAACGTCGTGGCATCCTGACCTTCATTACTTAAATGAACGTCGAGCGCACCACTGGGGTGTTCAATATTGATATTGCCGTATCCTACAGAAGGGACGATTTGTCGGGTGACGGTGCCTTCCAATGCACAACTACTGGAAATGGCAATAGCACCGGTTATCGCCAGCGCGCGATGGCAAGAATGCGGCATAAAATAACGCACATTAATTGCTCCGCCTTTCTGCGCTGGAGAAATAAGCACAGGTTTAGGGATAACCATATTACTGACATCGCCTAAGCCCATTGCTTTACCCGCTTGTAGACGGATAGATTCAATGCGGGCTAATAATGCTTTGTCGGCATCCAGCTCCGCCGGTAATTCATAGCCTGTTTTTCCCAGATATTCAGCAGGAATAATGACAACTGGCATCGCCATATCGATACAGGTCACCGGGACATCGTCAAAATAATCAATCTGATTATCCGTCGGGAAGACTTTTCCGGTTTTGGTTCCGGCGGCATTCAGGAAAGTGAGCGCAACCGGTGCGGCAGTACCCGGTACGCCGTCAATTCTGGCGCTACCCTCGTACTCGACAACACCATTTGGCGTTTGCACATCAGCTTCGATGAACGTACCCGTATTGACGTTGCGGATACGTACGCGGGTAACTGGCGAAGTCGCTGCAATCAAACCATTTTCAATGGCGAATGCCCCAACGCCAGACAGCATATTGCCGCAGTTAGGCGTGGTATCGACACGTTGCTCATGGACGATAACTTGAGCAAACAGATAATCGACATCAGCACGCGGATCGCTGGAACGGCTAATAATGGCGACTTTACTGGTCAGCGGATTACCGCCGCCAATACCGTCAATTTCCAGATCGTTACCGGAACCCATAATTGCCATCAATATTTTATCGCGCTGCGTTTGATCTTCGGGTAAATGTTCCGCTAACAGGAACGCGCCCCTCGAGGTTCCACCTCGCATCATCACGCAGGGTATTTTTTTCATAATAATGCCCTCAATTTAAAAACATAACTTATTGCGATATGGTTACATTAAGGGCAAAGCATCTCTAATGACTTTAGCTCAACGATTAATAACATTTTTTCATTAATTTAAGTTGGCTAAATGCAGTTAAAATTTTTAACGGCCAGCCACCCAAAATCGACGCTTCCATTTTCCGGAGTAATAATGAAGCATGAATTATCAAGTATGAAGGCATTTGTCATACTGGCAGAGTCCAGTTCATTTAACAATGCCGCTAAATTACTCAATATTACGCAACCTGCATTAACGCGAAGAATAAAAAAGATGGAGGAAGATTTACATATCCAACTATTTGAGCGTACAACTCGCAAGGTTACGTTAACAAAAGCAGGAAAAAGGTTGCTCCCGGAGGCGCGGGAATTAATAAAGAAATTCGATGAAACGCTTTTTAATATTCGTGATATGAATGCTTATCATCGTGGTATGGTGACATTAGCGTGTATTCCGACCGCAGTATTTTATTTTTTACCGCTGGCAATCGGTAAATTTAATGAGCTGTATCCCAATATTAAAGTGCGGATTCTGGAACAAGGCACGAATAATTGCATGGAATCGGTGCTGTGTAACGAATCAGACTTTGGCATAAACATGAACAACGTCACAAATTCATCCATTGATTTTACCCCACTGGTCAACGAGCCGTTCGTGCTGGCCTGTCGGCGTGACCATCCATTGGCCAAAAAGCAGCTTGTTGAATGGCAGGAGTTAGTGGGTTACAAAATGATTGGCGTACGCTCCTCCAGCGGCAACCGACTGTTGATAGAACAACAGCTGGCCGACAAGCCCTGGAAGCTGGACTGGTTTTACGAAGTGCGTCATCTTTCGACGTCATTAGGACTGGTGGAGGCGGGACTGGGGATTTCGGCGCTTCCTGGTCTGGCAATGCCCCATGCACCCTATTCTTCGATTATTGGTATCCCGCTGGTGGAACCGGTTATACGTCGGACATTGGGGATTATTCGCCGCAAAGATGCCGTGCTTTCTCCGGCAGCTGAACGCTTTTTTGCCTTGCTGATTAATTTGTGGACTGACGATAAAGACAATTTGTGGACCAATATCGTCGAACGCCAGAGACATGCGTTACAGGAGATAGGTTAATACACCGGCGCAGAAGAGACTGCGCCGGGTAAATCAGCGGTTAGTGTGCGTTAACCACCACCCACATTGGTCCCTGCCCGACCGCATAGCGGCCTTTTTCATGCAGTAGCCCCTGCTCGCCAACAATTTCGTATACCGAGATGTGGTGAGATTTTTGCCCGGCGGCAATCAGATACTTGCCGCTGTGATCAACATTGAAGCCGCGCGGCTGGGTTTCCGTTGGCTGGAAGCCTTCTTTACTCAACACGCTGCCATCTTCCGAAACGCTGAAAACGGTAATCAGGCTGGCGGTACGGTCGCAGGCGTATAAATGACGACCATCCGGGGTGATATGAATATCAGCCGCCCAACGGGTGTCGGAGAAGTTTTCCGGCATCATATCCAGCGTCTGGACACATTCGATATTGCCATGCGGATCTTTCAGTTCCCAGACATCCACTGAGCTGTTTAACTCATTGACGCAATACGCATATTGTTCGTTTGGATGGAATACCATATGACGCGGGCCGGCCCCTTCAACGGTAGTCACTTCCGCAGGGTCCTGTGCCACCAGATGACCATCATCGCTGACCGTAAACAGACAAATGCGATCCTGCTTTAATGCCGGAACCCACAGCGTACGGTTGTCCGGTGAGATATTGGCGGAATGGCAACCGTCCAGCCCCTCGACCACATCGACGACGCCCACTGGCAGGCCATCTTCCAGACGCGTTACGCTCACGTTACCCGCATTGTAAGAACCTACAAAGACAAACTGCCCCTGGTGATCGGTGGAAATATGCGTCGGACTACCCGGCAGCGCAGACTCTGCGGCAAAGGTCAGTGCGCCATCGTCCGGGGCGATACGATACGCCAGGACGCGAAACTCAGGGCGCACACCAACATAGAGATAACGTTTGTCCGGGCTGACCACCATCGGCTGCACCTGCCCCGGCACATCGACAACCTGTGTCAGCGTCAGTGCGCCTTCATGATTCAGGTTCCAGACGTGAATTTGCTGGCTCTCAGGGCTGGCGATATAAACTGTTTGCTTCATGAATGCTCCTTTGCATTTAGCAACTGACTGTAACAGCTAAAATTAGTCGCTTTTGGCGGTGAATGCTGAATTAAAACGCAGAATTTTGTCCGATAGTGGTATCGGTGTACCATTCGCGCAGACGAAAATTCTTAACCTTAATCTGGAATACGCCATGACCACACGCGTGATTGCTCTCGACTTAGACGGCACCTTATTGACCCCGAAAAAGACCTTGCTTCCATCATCGATAGAAGCCCTGGCCCGCGCTTGCGAAGCAGGCTATCAATTAATCATCGTCACAGGTCGCCATCACGTCGCTATTCATCCTTTTTATCAGGCGCTGGCGCTGGATACACCTGCTATTTGCTGTAATGGCACCTATTTGTATGATTATCATGCAAAAACAGTGCTGGAAGCGGACCCAATGCCCGTTAATAAAGCCCTGCAACTCATTGAGATGCTGAATGAACACCACATTCACGGTCTGATGTATGTCGATGATGCAATGGTCTATGAGCACCCGACCGGGCATGTCATTCGCACGTCTAACTGGGCGCAAACCCTGCCACCGGAACAGCGTCCGACTTTCACACAAGTCGCTTCTCTGGCTGAAACGGCGCAACAAGTTAACGCCGTATGGAAGTTCGCCCTGACGCACGATGACCTGCCGCAATTGCAGCATTTTGGTAAGCATGTCGAACATGAACTGGGACTTGAGTGTGAATGGTCCTGGCACGATCAGGTTGATATTGCACGCGGCGGCAACAGCAAAGGTAAACGTTTGACGAAATGGGTTGAGGCACAAGGTTGGTCGATGGAAAACGTCGTGGCATTCGGCGATAACTTTAATGATATCAGTATGCTGGAAGCCGCTGGTACAGGCGTGGCGATGGGCAACGCCGATGACGCGGTAAAAGCGCGCGCCAACATTGTGATTGGTGATAACACCACCGACAGCATTGCCCAGTTCATTTATAGCCACCTGATTTAATCAGGCGGTTATCGACACACTTTTAATTTGCGCGTACAGCCACAGGCCTGGTTTGATCGCCAGTTCATCCCTGGCCCACGGGCTGATACGCGCCCACAGCGTTTTACCGCCGACTTCCAGCTCCACTTCCACCTGGCCGTTGTCGTCATAACTATTAACAACTTTTGCCCGCAATACGTTACGAATGCTGGTTTGCTGCGGCGGTTGTAAAACCAGAGAAACATCTGAAGCCTGAATGCGGATGCGTAGCGCAGCTTGCAGCGGTTCGTCCAGCTTATTGACCCACAAATGCTGATCGCCCAGCGCCAGCGCGGTCATCGCGTAATGCGGATGATGCTCAAGCACCGTCACTTTCAGAATGCTACTTTGTTGCTCTTTCGGCAGCCACGGATTCATCACGCTACTGCCCCACACTTCCTCCAGCACGCCAAAGGCTTTCACCTGACCGTTTTCCAGTACCATCACTCTGTCTGCCAGATGGAGGATCTCATCCAGCGAATGGCTGACATACAACATCGGAATGTTGATTTCCCGTGTCAGCCGTTGCAGATAAGGCAACAGTTCGCGTTTACGCGGAATATCCAGTGACGCCAGCGGTTCATCCAGCAACAGCAATTCCGGTGCTGTCAGCAAAGCCCGACCAATCGCCACGCGCTGTTTTTCGCCTCCGGACAGGCTGCCTGGTAAACGGTCAAGCAACGGTTCAATGCCTAAAAGCGCCACCAGCTTATCGAACTGATCGACCATACTTTTCGACATGCCGTAGCGCAGATTGCCACGCACTTTGTAATGCGGGAACAGCCGCGCATCCTGAAAAACATAGCCAACGCGACGCTTTTCCGGCGTCAGGCAGATACCTTTTTCGGCATCATTTAGTACCCGCCCATTGAGGACAATCCGCCCTTTTTGCGGGCGCGTCAGTCCACTGATGGCGTTAATCAGCGAAGTTTTTCCGGCACCGGAGACGCCAAAGATAGCAGTGATACCATTGGCGGGCAGCGTTTCATTAATGGTCAGGCAATGGTTGCCCAACGTCTGGGAAAAATTCAGTTCCAGCATGATTAGCGCCCCGCCCGTTCACGGCTGATTCTGGCCAGCCATTCTGAAATCAACAGGGAGATCATCGCCAGTGCAATAGAAATAATGCACAGTCTCGCCGCGCCACTTTCCCCGCCGGGGGTCTGGATCAGGGTATACATGGCAGAAGGAATGGTTCGCGTTTCACCAGGAATGTTCGACACAAAGGTGATGGTTGCACCAAACTCACCGAGAGAACGAGCAAAAGCCAGTACCGTACCAACAATAATGCCCGGTAAGGTCAGCGGTAACGTGATAGTAAAGAAAACGCGCCAGCGCCCGGCACCCAGTGTTCTTGCGGCCTGTTCCAGTTTGACATCAACCCCTTCCAGCGCCAGACGAATTGCCCGCACCATCAGCGGAAACGACATGACGGCGGCAGCGAGAACCGCGCCGCGCCAGCTAAAGGCGAAGGTAATGCCAAACCAGTCATACAGACGTTCACCGATAAATCCGCGCCGTCCCATCGAAACTAATAATAAGTAACCGACGACCACGGGCGGTAACACCAGCGGTAGATGCAGTACGCTATCGAGCAGAGCTTTGCCCGGAAACGTGCAACGCACCAGTAACCAGGCAAAAAAGATCCCAAACGGCAGGCTAAACAGCACAGCCAGGGAAGAAACTTTCAGGCTTAGTAAAACCGCCTGCCATTCTGGATCGGTCAGTATCATTACTTGGTTGTAAATCCGTAACGTTTAAAGATTTCCGCAGCCTGCGGCCCCTTCAGATAATCATAAAATGCTTTCACTGTCGCATTGTTATGCCCTTCCACAACAGCAACCGGGTATTCCACTTTTTTATGTGAATCTTCCGGGAAGGTGGCAACCACTTTTACCCCTTTGCTGGCAACTGCGTCAGAACCGTAAACAATACCCAGCGGCGCTTCATTGCGTTCGACCAACGCCAGCGCGCCACGAACATCTTCCGCCGGAGCCAGTTTCGGGGAGAGCGTATCCCATGCGCCCAGTTTTTGCAGTGCTTCTTTTGCATAAATGCCAGCGGGAACATGTTCCGGATCGCCAACCGCCAGGCGACCGCCATTCAGCAGTGAAGTCCAGTTGGTTTTGCTGTCGATGGTGAAATCTTTCTGCTCGCTGGCTTTCGGTGCTACAACGACCAGGCTATTGCCGAGCAGTGTCTGACGCGTAGCTGTATCGATCGCTTTTTTATCAACCGCATAATCCATCCATTTCTGATCGGCAGAAATAAACAGATCCGCAGGGGCTCCCGCTTCAATCTGACGGGCGAGAGTAGATGACGAAGCGAAAGAAGAAACCACATCCACGCCTTTCTCTTTTTTATACTGCGTAGCAATGTCCTGCATTGCGTTAGTCAGTGATGCGGCGGCGAACACCGTGATTTTCCCTTCATCTGCCAGTGCATTGCCAGCAACAGCGAAAGAGAGTGCCGCCCCGGCAAACAAGTTCAACCATTTACGAGCCATTGGTAACCCCTTAATGTAACGTTATGTAGGCGTCAATATAACGGCAAGTTCGGAATTTTCCCAGCAGTTATTGCTAACCTTTGTGAGGTAGATGAGAAAAAATATCGGCAGGAAAAGCAGGAAGTTGAGAAAAAGAAAATGCCCGACTAAGCGGGCATTCAGGGAATCAATGATTTTGTCCGGGCTGGTCTTTTTTACCAACACCAGAAAAGATGTTGAATACTTCACCAAGACCGTAAATCAGACCCAGGATGATGGCCATCACGACAGGTACCATGATTACGGCGAATACCAGACTTTTTAATAACTCTAACATGGTCAACTCCAGATATAGTCATGAGACTATTCTAACCGCTAAGCACAGAAAAGCACTCCCCTTTTGTGCGGTCAGCTTTGCGTGGCGTTCGTTTTCCGTCACAATAAGACTTTTGCCAGGACATTGTTATGCAGGCCGAAATCCTTCTCACCCTTAAGCTCCAACAAAAATTATTCGCCGACCCGCGCCGCATTTCGCTACTAAAACACATTGCGCTTTCCGGTTCCATTAGCCAGGGAGCGAAAGATGCCGGTATCAGCTATAAAAGCGCCTGGGATGCCATTAACGAGATGAATCAGTTAAGTGAGCATATTCTGGTTGAGCGCGCAACAGGCGGTAAAGGTGGAGGCGGCGCAGTACTGACCCGCTATGGTCAGCGACTGATTCAGCTCTATGACTTACTGGCGCAAATCCAGCAAAAAGCCTTTGATGTGTTAAGTGACGATGACGCCCTGCCGCTGAACAGCCTGCTGGCCGCGATCTCACGTTTTTCACTGCAAACCAGCGCCCGTAACCAATGGTTTGGCACCATCACCGCCCGCGATCATGATGACGTTCAACAGCATGTTGATGTCTTACTGGCTGACGGAAAAACACGCCTGAAAGTCGCAATTACCGCACAAAGCGGCGCGCGTCTGGGGCTGGATGAAGGCAAAGAAGTGTTGATATTACTAAAAGCGCCGTGGGTAGGCATTACTCAGGACGAAGCGGTCGCACAAAACGCCGACAACCAATTACCGGGTATTATTAGTCATATTGAGCGCGGCGCAGAGCAGTGCGAAGTATTAATGGCGCTACCCGACGGGCAAACACTGTGCGCCACAGTGCCGGTAAATGAAGCGACTTCTCTTCAGCAAGGACAGAATGTCACGGCCTACTTTAATGCCGACAGCGTGATTATCGCCACGCTGTGCTAAGCGTGTTGACAATTTGTTATGAAACACGTATCCCTGTCAGTAATCGCTGCACAAAATGGGATATAAAATGTCATCGTTGCAAATTTTGCAAGGCACGTTTCGTCTTAGCGACACAAAAACGCTGCAATTGCCTCAGCTAACGTTAAACGCGGGTGATAGTTGGGCGTTTGTCGGTTCGAATGGAAGCGGGAAATCGGCCCTGGCCCGTGCGCTGGCGGGGGAACTTCCGCTTTTGAAAGGTGAACGGCAAAGCCAGTTTTCCCACATCACTCGTCTCTCCTTCGAGCAATTGCAAAAGCTCGTCAGCGACGAATGGCAGCGGAATAACACCGATATGCTTAGTCCTGGCGAAGATGACACCGGGCGTACCACGGCTGAGATCATTCAGGATGAAGTAAAGGATACTCCGCGTTGCATGCAACTGGCGCAGCAGTTCGGTATTACCGCCCTCCTCGACCGACGCTTTAAATACCTTTCCACTGGCGAGACGCGAAAAACCCTGCTGTGCCAGGCGCTGATGTCGGAGCCTGACTTGTTGATCCTTGATGAACCGTTCGATGGCCTGGATGTTGCCTCACGTCAGCAGCTGGCTGAGCTACTCGCCTCGTTACATCAGTCCGGTATTACTCTGGTACTGGTGCTCAATCGCTTCGATGAGATCCCGGAGTTTGTCCAGTTTGCTGGCGTGCTGGCGGATTGCACGTTAGCGGAAACTAGCGCTAAAGAGGAACTGCTCCAACAAGCACTCGTCGCGCAACTGGCGCATAGTGAACAGCTTGAAGGTGTACAACTGCCGGAGCCGGATGAACCTTCAGCACGTCACGCCTTACCCGCCAACGAACCGCGCATTGTGCTGAACAACGGCGTGGTTTCTTATAACGATCGCCCCATTCTTAATAACCTTAGCTGGCAGGTGAATCCAGGCGAGCACTGGCAAATTGTCGGGCCAAATGGCGCGGGAAAATCGACGTTATTAAGCCTGATTACTGGCGATCATCCGCAAGGTTACAGCAACGATTTGACGCTTTTCGGACGACGTCGCGGCAGCGGCGAAACCATCTGGGATATCAAAAAGCATATCGGTTACGTCAGCAGTAGTTTGCATCTGGATTACCGGGTCAGCACTACCGTGCGTAATGTGATCCTTTCTGGCTATTTTGATTCGATTGGCATTTATCAGGCCGTTTCGGATCGCCAGCAAAAACTGGTGCAGCAGTGGCTGGATATTCTCGGCATTGATAAACGCACGGCTGACGCTCCGTTCCATAGTCTTTCCTGGGGGCAACAACGCCTGGCGCTGATCGTCCGTGCACTGGTGAAACATCCGACGTTGCTTATTCTCGATGAACCACTACAGGGGCTTGATCCGCTCAATCGCCAGCTTATCCGCCGGTTTGTTGATGTGCTGATTAGCGAAGGTGAAACGCAATTGTTGTTTGTTTCGCACCACGCTGAAGATGCGCCTGCCTGTATTACCCATCGTCTTGAGTTCGTGCCAGACGGCGGACTCTATCGCTATGTGCTGACAAAAATAAATTGAGTCGGTAGTGCTGACCGTGCCGTAGGCGGCCTAAGCGCCCTCTCCGGCCAACGGTTCGACGCATCCAGGCATGAAACCGCGTCTTTTTTTTCAGATAAAAAGCGCAATCATTCATAAACCCTCTGTTTTATAATCACTTAATCGCGCATAAAAAACGGCTAAATTCTTGTGTAAACGATTCCACTAATTTATTCCATGTCACACTTTTCGCATCTTTGTTATGCTATGGTTATTTCATACCATAAGCCTAATGGAGCGAATTATGAGAGTTCTGGTTACCGGTGGTAGCGGTTACATTGGAAGTCATACCTGTGTGCAATTACTGCAAAACGGTCATGATGTCATCATTCTTGATAACCTCTGTAACAGTAAGCGCAGCGTACTGCCCGTTATCGAGCGTTTAGGCGGCAAACATCCAACGTTTGTTGAAGGCGATATCCGTAACGAAGCGTTGATGACCGAGATCCTGCACGATCACGCTATCGACACCGTGATCCACTTCGCCGGGCTGAAAGCCGTTGGCGAATCGGTACAAAAACCGCTGGAATATTACGACAACAATGTTAACGGCACCCTGCGCCTGATTAGCGCCATGCGCGCCGCGAACGTCAAAAACTTTATCTTTAGCTCCTCCGCCACCGTTTATGGCGATCAGCCCAAAATTCCATACGTTGAAAGCTTCCCGACCGGCACACCGCAAAGCCCTTACGGCAAAAGCAAACTGATGGTTGAACAGATCCTCACCGATCTGCAAAAAGCCCAGCCGGACTGGAGCATTGCCCTGCTGCGCTACTTCAACCCGGTTGGCGCACATCCGTCGGGCGATATGGGCGAAGATCCGCAAGGCATTCCGAATAACCTGATGCCATACATCGCCCAGGTTGCTGTAGGCCGTCGCGACTCGCTGGCGATTTTTGGTAACGATTATCCGACCGAAGACGGTACTGGCGTACGCGATTACATCCACGTAATGGATCTGGCGGACGGTCACGTCGTGGCGATGGAGAAACTGGCGAACAAGCCAGGCGTACACATCTACAACCTCGGCGCTGGCGTAGGCAGCAGCGTGCTGGACGTGGTTAATGCCTTCAGCAAAGCCTGCGGCAAACCAGTTAACTATCATTTTGCACCGCGTCGCGAGGGCGACCTTCCGGCCTACTGGGCGGACGCCAGCAAAGCCGACCGTGAACTGAACTGGCGCGTGACGCGCACACTCGATGAAATGGCGCAGGACACCTGGCACTGGCAGTCACGCCATCCACAGGGATATCCCGATTAAGGAACGACCATGACGCAATTTAATCCCGTTGATCATCCACATCGCCGCTACAACCCGCTCACCGGGCAATGGATTCTGGTTTCACCGCACCGCGCTAAGCGCCCCTGGCAGGGGGCGCAGGAAACGCCAGCCAAACAGGTGTTACCTGCGCACGATCCAGATTGCTTCCTCTGCGCAGGTAATGTGCGGGTGACTGGCGATAAAAACCCCGATTACACCGGGACTTACGTTTTCACTAATGATTTTGCGGCCTTGATGTCTGACACGCCAGATGCGCCAGAAAGCAACGATCCGCTGATGCGTTGCCAGAGCGCGCGCGGTACCAGCCGGGTGATCTGCTTTTCACCGGATCACAGTAAAACGTTGCCAGAACTGAGCGTTGCGGCATTGACGGAAATCGTCAAAACCTGGCAGGAGCAAACCGCAGAGCTGGGAAAAACGTACCCGTGGGTGCAGGTCTTTGAAAACAAAGGTGCGGCGATGGGCTGCTCTAACCCGCATCCGCACGGACAGGTTTGGGCAAATAGCTTCCTGCCTAACGAAGCTGAGCGCGAAGACCGCCTGCAAAAAGAATATTTTGCCGAGCAGAAATCGCCAATGCTGGTGGATTATGTTCAGCGCGAGCTGGCAGACGGTAGCCGTACCGTTGTCGAAACCGAACACTGGTTAGCCGTCGTGCCTTACTGGGCTGCCTGGCCGTTCGAAACGCTACTGCTGCCCAAAGCCCACGTTTTACGGATCACCGATTTGACCGACGCCCAGCGCAGCGATTTGGCACTGGCGTTGAAAAAGCTGACCAGTCGTTATGACAACCTCTTCCAGTGCTCCTTCCCCTACTCTATGGGCTGGCACGGCGCGCCATTTAATGGCGAAGAGAATCAACACTGGCAGCTGCACGCGCACTTTTATCCGCCTCTGTTGCGCTCCGCCACCGTACGTAAATTTATGGTTGGTTATGAAATGCTGGCAGAGACCCAGCGAGACCTGACCGCAGAACAGGCAGCAGAGCGTTTGCGCGCAGTCAGCGATATCCATTTTCGCGAATCCGGAGTGTAAGAAATGAGTCTGAAAGAAAAAACACAATCTCTGTTTGCCAACGCATTTGGCTACCCTGCCACTCACACCATTCAGGCGCCTGGCCGCGTGAATTTGATTGGTGAACACACCGACTACAACGACGGTTTCGTTCTGCCCTGCGCGATTGATTATCAAACCGTGATCAGCTGTGCGCCACGCGATGACCATAAAGTTCGCGTAATGGCAGCCGATTATGAAAATCAGCTCGACGAGTTTTCCCTCGATGCGCCCATTGTCGCGCATGAAAACTATCAATGGGCTAACTACGTTCGTGGCGTGGTGAAACATCTGCAACTGCGTAACAACAGCTTCGGCGGCGTGGACATGGTGATCAGCGGCAATGTGCCGCAGGGTGCCGGGTTAAGTTCTTCCGCTTCACTGGAAGTCGCGGTCGGAACTGTATTGCAGCAGCTTTATCATTTGCCGCTGGATGGCGCACAAATCGCGCTTAACGGTCAAGAAGCAGAAAACCAGTTTGTTGGCTGTAACTGCGGGATCATGGATCAGCTAATTTCCGCACTCGGCAAGAAAGATCATGCCTTGCTGATTGACTGCCGCTCACTGGGGACTAAAGCAGTTTCCATGCCGAAAGGTGTGGCTGTCGTCATCATTAACAGTAACTTCAAACGTACCCTGGTTGGCAGCGAATACAACACCCGTCGTGAACAGTGCGAAACCGGTGCGCGTTTCTTCCAGCAGCCAGCCCTGCGCGATGTCACCATTGAAGAGTTCAACGCTGTTGCGCATGAACTGGACCCGATCGTGGCAAAACGCGTGCGTCATATCCTGACTGAAAACGCCCGCACCGTTGAAGCTGCCAGCGCGCTGGAGCAAGGCGACCTGAAACGTATGGGCGAGTTGATGGCGGAGTCTCATGCCTCTATGCGCGATGATTTCGAAATCACCGTGCCGCAAATTGACACTCTGGTAGAAATCGTCAAAGCTGTGATTGGCGACAAAGGTGGCGTACGCATGACCGGCGGCGGATTTGGCGGCTGTATCGTCGCGCTGATCCCGGAAGAGCTGGTGCCTGCCGTACAGCAAGCTGTCGCTGAACAATATGAAGCAAAAACAGGTATTAAAGAGACTTTTTACGTTTGTAAACCATCACAAGGAGCAGGACAGTGCTGAACGAAACTCCCGCACTGGCACCCGATGGTCAGCCGTACCGACTGTTAACTTTGCGTAACAACGCAGGGATGGTAGTCACGCTGATGGACTGGGGTGCGACTTTACTTTCAGCCCGTATTCCGCTTTCCGATGGCAGCGTCCGCGAGGCGCTGCTCGGCTGTGCCAGCCCGGAATGCTATCAGGATCAGGCCGCGTTTCTGGGGGCCTCTATTGGTCGTTATGCCAACCGTATCGCCAATAGCCGTTATACCTTTGACGGTGAAACCGTGACGCTTTCGCCAAGTCAGGGCGTTAACCAGCTGCACGGCGGCCCGGAAGGGTTCGACAAACGTCGCTGGCAGATTGTGAACCAGAACGATCGTCAGGTACTGTTTGCCCTGAGTTCAGATGATGGCGATCAGGGCTTCCCGGGTAATCTCGGTGCGACGGTGCAATATCGTCTGACCGACGATAACCGTATCTCCATTACTTATCGCGCCACAGTTGATAAACCTTGCCCGGTGAATATGACTAATCACGTCTATTTCAATCTTGACGGCGAGCAGTCTGACGTGCGCAATCACAAGTTGCAGATTCTGGCGGACGAATATCTGCCGGTTGATGAAGGCGGCATTCCGCTCGACGGCCTGAAATCTGTCGCCGGAACGTCTTTTGATTTCCGCAGCGCCAAAATCATCGCCAGTGAGTTTCTTGCCGACGACGATCAGCGCAAAGTGAAAGGTTACGATCACGCATTCTTGTTACAGGCCAAAGGCGATGGCAAGAAAGTGGCGGCGCATGTCTGGTCAGCAGATGAAAAATTGCAGCTGAAGGTCTACACCACCGCTCCGGCTCTGCAATTCTACTCCGGCAACTACCTCGGCGGCACACCGTCGCGGGGAACCGAACCTTACGCCGACTGGCAAGGGCTAGCTCTGGAAAGCGAGTTTCTGCCGGACAGCCCGAACCACCCTGAATGGCCGCAACCGGACTGCTTCCTGCGTCCTGGCGAAGAGTATTCCAGCCTGACGGAATATCAGTTTATTGCTGAGTAATGTTAAGCCCTCGTACTGAGGGCTTTATCCTCATATTGTTCAAATCACCAGCAAACACCGACATATTTGCAACTCAATATTCACAACAACCTTACACTGCGACACTATTTTCGCTATGGTTATGCGTAAGCATTGCTGTTGCTTCGTCACGGCAATATAATGAGAATTATTATCATTAAAAGATGATTTGAGGAGTAAGTATATGGCTGTAACTAAGCTGGTTCTGGTTCGTCATGGCGAAAGTCAGTGGAACAAAGAAAACCGTTTCACCGGTTGGTACGACGTGGATCTGTCTGAGAAAGGCGTAAGCGAAGCAAAAGCAGCAGGTAAGCTGCTGAAAGAGGAAGGTTACAGCTTTGACTTTGCTTACACCTCTGTGCTGAAACGCGCTATTCATACCCTGTGGAATGTGCTGGACGAACTGGATCAGGCATGGCTGCCCGTTGAGAAATCCTGGAAACTGAACGAACGTCACTACGGTGCGTTGCAGGGTCTGAACAAAGCGGAAACTGCTGAAAAGTATGGCGACGAGCAGGTGAAACAGTGGCGTCGTGGTTTTGCAGTGACTCCGCCGGAACTGACTAAAGATGATGAGCGTTATCCGGGTCACGATCCGCGTTACGCGAAACTGAGCGAGAAAGAACTGCCGCTGACGGAAAGCCTGGCGCTGACCATTGACCGCGTGATCCCTTACTGGAATGAAACCATTCTGCCGCGTATGAAGAGCGGTGAGCGCGTAATCATCGCCGCACACGGTAACTCGTTACGTGCGCTGGTGAAATATCTCGATAACATGAGCGAAGAAGAGATTCTTGAGCTGAATATCCCGACTGGTGTGCCACTGGTGTATGAGTTCGACGAGAATTTCAAACCGTTGAAACGCTATTATCTGGGTAATGCTGACGAGATCGCGGCGAAAGCAGCGGCCGTTGCGAACCAGGGTAAAGCGAAGTAAACGTCATTCGCTTAAAAATGAGAAAGCCGACTGCAAGTGAGTCGGCTTTTTTGTTTGTCGTTGCTAACAATGGAGCACATTGCCTGATGCGACGCTACGCGTCTTGTCAGGGCTACGGTGATTCATCGGATACGCCACTCTGACGGCGCATCCGACAATTAAACCTTACCCGCGACGCGCTTTTACTGCATTCGCCAGTTGACGTAATAGAGCATCGGTATCTTCCCAGCCGATGCAGGCATCAGTGATGCTCTTTCCGTAGGCCAGCGGCTCCCCGCTCTCGAGGCTCTGATTGCCTTCCACCAGATGGCTTTCCACCATCACGCCAATAATGGCCTTTTCGCCACCGGCAATCTGCTGGCAAACGTCAGCACAAACATCCATCTGCTTTTTGAATTGTTTGGACGAATTAGCATGGCTGAAATCGATCATCACCTGTGCTGGCAGGCCTGCTTTGTTCAGCCCTTCTTTCACTTCAGCAACGTGCTTCGCACTGTAGTTAGGCTCTTTACCGCCGCGCAGAATGATATGGCAATCGCCGTTACCGCTGGTATTCACAATCGCCGAATGCCCCCATTTCGTTACGGACAGGAAGCAGTGCGGCGCACCGGCGGCATTAATGGCATCGATAGCCACTTTAATCGTACCATCAGTGCCATTTTTGAAGCCTACCGGGCAAGAAAGCCCTGATGCCAGTTCGCGGTGCACCTGCGATTCCGTAGTACGTGCGCCAATTGCGCCCCAGCTCATCAGGTCAGCGAGATATTGTGGGGTGATCATATCCAGGAATTCACCCGCCGCTGGCAGACCGCTGTCGTTAATATCGAGCAGCAATTTGCGGGCAATACGCAGACCGTCGTTGATCTGGAAGCTGTTATCCATATGCGGATCGTTAATCAGCCCTTTCCAGCCCACTGTAGTACGCGGCTTTTCAAAATAGACGCGCATCACGATTTCCAGCTCATCTTGCAGCTCTTCACGCAGCGTCAGCAAGCGAGCGGCATACTCTTTAGCCGCGACAGGATCATGAATTGAGCACGGACCAATCACCACCAACAGGCGATCATCATTACCTTTCAGGATTTTATGGATCGCTTTTCGGGCATGGGCGACCGTATTCGCGGCATTTTCAGTAGCGGGGAATTTTTCCAGCAATGCGACAGGAGGAAGTAACTCTTTGATTTCTTTGATGCGTAAATCGTCGTTCTGATAATTCATGTCTGTTCCAGTGTTGCCATACTTATCTTAGTGAATGCAATACTTCCAATCTATATCTTCCGTCAGAATGTGTAAACGGGGTTTTACACTATGAACGGATTAATCCTGGAATTAGCAAGAAAAACGCCAGATTGTCGCGAAAAACGAGATCTCTCCTACAATTTCTAACTGTAACTCCTTTGTTTGTTAATTATTTCAAGATTCTCTGCTGGGTATCTTAGCCTGGCTGAAATCTTAAACCATTGCCTTATATTCACCTGCAAATGCACTGTTGGAAGAGGTTATCCGACATAACGACCATAACAGGAGCATCCTATGAAAATGACAAAACTGGCCACACTATTTTTGACTGCCACTCTAAGCCTTGCCAGCGGTGCCGCACTGGCTGCCGATAGCGGAGCGCAAAGCAATAACGGCCAGGCAAACGCCGCAGCTGATGCGGGCCAGGTAGCCCCTGATGCCCGTGAAAATGTCGCGCCAAATAACGTCGACAATAACGGGGTAAATACCGGTTCTGGCGGCACAATGCTGCATCCGGATGGTTCTTCAATGAACAATGACGGCATGACCAAAGATGAAGAGCACAAGAACACCATGTGCAAAGATGGTCGCTGTCCGGATATCAATAAAAAGGTACAAACTGGTGATGGCATCAACAATGATGTCGATACCAAAACCGACGGTACCACGCAGTAACCCTGCGAAATAGCCAATAATGGGAGAGCGGAGTCTCTCCCTTTTAATTTTTCCCTTCTAAAAGCAGTATGATGTCATAAAGTTAAGTGAGAATAATTAAGGGATGACTCGTCATGGCGCACTCACACTCACACACTTCCTCACACCTGCCAGAAGATAATAATGCTCGTCGCTTGTTGTATGCTTTCGGCGTGACTGCCGGGTTTATGCTCGTAGAAGTCATTGGTGGTTTTCTTTCCGGTTCTCTGGCATTGCTGGCCGATGCGGGTCATATGTTGACCGATACTGCCGCCCTGCTTTTCGCCCTACTCGCAGTGCAATTTTCCCGTCGTCCTCCCACCATTCGCCACACTTTCGGTTGGCTAAGATTGACCACGCTCGCGGCGTTTGTGAATGCCATCGCCCTGGTGGTGATTACTATTTTGATTGTCTGGGAGGCGATAGAACGCTTCCGCACTCCGCGTCCGGTCGAGGGCGGCATGATGATGGCAATTGCCGTGGCTGGGCTGCTGGCAAATATACTTTCTTTCTGGTTACTTCATCACGGCAGCGAAGAGAAAAACCTCAACGTGCGAGCAGCGGCACTGCATGTGCTCGGGGACCTGCTGGGTTCGGTTGGGGCTATTATTGCCGCGTTGATTATTATCTGGACCGGCTGGACACCTGCTGACCCCATTCTCTCAATACTGGTGTCGCTTCTGGTTCTGCGTAGCGCGTGGCGACTGTTGAAAGATAGCGTGAATGAATTACTTGAAGGTGCACCGGTATCGCTGGATATCGCCGAACTGAAGCGTCGTATGTGCCGGGAAATCCCGGAAGTCCGCAATGTGCACCATGTACATGTATGGATGGTAGGCGAGAAGCCGGTGATGACGCTGCATGTGCAGGTGATCCCGCCACACGATCACGATGCCTTGTTAGATCAGATCCAACACTACCTGATGGATCACTATCAGATTGAACACGCCACTATTCAGATGGAATATCAACCTTGTCATGGGCCAGACTGCCACCTGAATGAAGGGGTGTCTGGCCATTCACATCATCACCATTAATGGGACAGCGCGCGTGAACCTCTTTCGCGTGCGCTGTTGATCCACATCCGGCTGCCGTTGAGGGTAATAAAGGTCAGGATGATGTACTCCAGAGACATGGCGTAAACGCCCTGAAGTGCAAAAATAACGACGCTAATCACGTTAATAATCACCCACAACAGCCAGTTTTCCACATACTTACGCGTCATCAGAATCATTGCCACGATAGATAACACCATCATGCAGGAATCCCAGAACGGGAAAGCGTCCGGCTGTAGTTCAGGCATCGCAACCTGTAATCCTAATGCTTGCATGATCATGACTGCCACGCGGGTCAAAAATGCAAACACCGGATTGATAAATACCGTCATCAGACCAATCGAAACAACGCAAACCGCCAACCAGCTTAGCGCCTTCGGCAATGGCAACCAGCGAATTTTCAACTCCGCCTCGTTCTGACTGGTTTGTCGCGACCACGCATACCAGCCGTAAATATTCGCGGCAAAGAAAAACACCTGTAATAGCAGGCTGGCATACAGCAGAATCTGAAAGAAAATAATGCCAAACAATGTGACGTTGATCAGGCCAAAGAAGTAGTTGCTGATCTTCTCCAGACTGGCAAGGCCAATACACAGCAACCCGGCGATCGTGCCTACCGCTTCGATCCATGAGAGATCATAACCGCCTGCTCCTATTGGTATATGTACCAGGATATTCTGCACACTAAAAAAATCCATCTTTCCCCCAAAGCGTAACGTTACGCCTTATTATTCGTTATCCACGTAGTGTAGCCGCAAAATCCAGCATACGATTGAGCGGCACCAGCGCCCTCTCTCGCAGCCTTTCCTCAACATGAACCTCGTGATTGCTTCCTTCCTGTTCTAATGCCTCTGCGATGGCCTGAAGGCCATTCATGGCCATCCACGGACAATGCGCGCAGCTGCGGCAGGTTGCGCCCTCACCCGCGGTTGGTGCTTCCAGTAACTCTTTATCTGGTACCGCCTGCTGCATTTTGTAGAAAATACCCCGATCGGTTGCCACGATAAGTCGCTGATGTGGCAATGTTTTCGCAGCAGCGATCAGTTGACTGGTGGAACCGACCGCATCCGCCATCTCTACAATAGCTTGCGGTGATTCTGGATGCACCAGTATGGCAGCATCCGGGTATTCTTCTTGCAAGCGGGTTAACGCCTGAGTCTTAAATTCATCATGCACAATGCAGGCACCCTGCCAGCATAAAATGTCTGCGCCCGTCTGTTTTTGCACGTAACGCCCCAGATGTTTGTCGGGTGCCCAGATGATTTTTTCACCCAAACTATCCAGATGATCAATAAGTTCGACGGCAATGCTTGAAGTTACCACCCAATCTGCCCGCGCTTTTACCGCAGTAGAAGTGTTGGCGTAGACGACGACAGTATGATCGGGATGGGCATCGCAAAACGCGTTAAATTCTTCAACAGGGCAGCCGAGATCCAGTGAACATTCAGCCTGAAGTGTCGGCATCAGAATTGTTTTTTCCGAACTGAGAATTTTGGCGGTTTCTCCCATAAATCTCACCCCAGCGACTAACAACGTAGAAGCGGGATGCTTTGCACCGAAGCGCGCCATTTCCAGAGAATCAGAAATACAGCCACCGGTTTCTTCTGCCAGTTGTTGAATTTCGGGATCGGTATAGTAATGGGCAACCATCACCGCATTACGTTCTTTTAGCAGACGTTTTATCTTCTCGCGGTAATACGCTTTTTCATCAATGCTTAACGGCGTCGGCTTCGGGGGGAAAGGATAAATCGCCGTGTCTGGATCAAACATCACGCTCATCTTACCATCTCGTTTCACAGGCTTAACGTTAAAACCGACTTAAGCGTGATATTCGCTATTATCGGCGTAATTTGTTTTATATGCTAAACAAGATAGTCGAATGGTGGGGAAAAGTCACTCGAATTACGTATGAGATGACGAATGCCACACTTTGCGTCTTATTCCTCCGACGTAGAGTTGTTTACGCAGCAAGCGCGGAGTATGTCATCAGGGTTAAGAATTGAAATTGAGAGATGCCTGAATAGCAAAAAAGCGCCTTTAGGGCGCTTTTTTACATTGGTGGGTCGTGCAGGATGACTCGCTTCGCTCGCCCTTCGGGCCGTCGCCGCGAGCGGCTCCGTTGTTTCGCTGCGCTCAACTCAAACCTGCTGCAGGTTCGAATCTTTGAGTATCGCAGATAGCAAAAAAGCGCCTTTAGGGCGCTTTTTTACATTGGTGGGTCGTGCAGGATGACTCGCTTCGCTCGCCCTTCGGGCCGTCGCCGCGAGCGGCTCCGTTGTTTCGCTGCGCTCAACTCAAACCTGCTGCAGGTTCGAATCTTTGAGTATCGCAGATAGCAAAAAAGCGCCTTTAGGGCGCTTTTTTACATTGGTGGGTCGTGCAGGATTCGAACCTGCGACCAATTGATTAAAAGTCAACTGCTCTACCAACTGAGCTAACGACCCCTTGCGGGATTATGCTGCTTTAATCATTCAGGATGGTGGGTCGTGCAGGATTCGAACCTGCGACCAATTGATTAAAAGTCAACTGCTCTACCAACTGAGCTAACGACCCATACGGGTGTTACCTGAAAGATTTCTACTCGGAACCAATCTTTAAAATTGGTGGGTCGTGCAGGATGACTCGCTTCGCTCGCCCTTCGGGCCGTTGCTGGCGCAACGTTATCCTTCACGCTTAACATCTGAGTTTGATGTTAAAATTGGTGGGTCGTGCAGGATTCGAACCTGCGACCAATTGATTAAAAGTCAACTGC